>ERZ1643247.199-NODE-199-length-80209-cov-20.125933_pt1 | contig 80209 bp, 82 predicted proteins | sample MGYA00579264_ERZ1643247 | MGnify/ENA primary metagenome ERZ1643247 (study PRJEB29033, sample SAMEA4952262) | chicken gut metagenome | biome: Broiler Chicken; feature: Gastrointestinal Tract; material: Caecum | place: Ireland | collected 2018 | study: Broiler... | reverse complement strand
GTACCGAATTGCCATCGACACCTGAGTACTTTTCAAAAGTTCTCAGTACAGGTCCTCCCTTAGGAGTTCGGCTACAAATTGAGAGCAAAAGTAATGGTCTTTCCAGTGGAAAGAGAGCCGCAATGCACAAAACAGTACGCCCAACCGCGTATAGCGGTACTCTGTGCGGTGTTCCGCAATGTTTTGGATGCGATCCCTGATCCGGCAATATGCCTCATCAGAAACTTGCAGCTGAATACAGCGGCTTTTATAAAAAAGACTTGAAGTTTTCACTCCAAGCCTCGTCTTATTTTGACAATTCCAGTGATAGCACATCAGATTGCTAAACGGATATGTTTTTTCATCAATGTAAGTGTTTTCCCGACAAATACGGCAGAAAAAATCGTTGCAATCCCGAAGCCTTTCAGACCGTGCAGGAAAATAAAGCCTAATATAACTGATATAGCCACCATGAGAATATCATAGAAAATTTTGACTGTTCCAATATTCTTATTTAGCAGACCGGCAAGTATGTTTACAGTTCCATCTGGCGGATTCTGCACCAACTGCATGGAGAGCATAAGATGCATTCCAAGTGCAGTAAATACGATACTCATAATCATCAGCAATATTTTAAACATAAGGTTTTCAACATTAAAACTCATCATACTCTTAAAAAAGTCAATGATAATCCCAAACAAAAGAGCTACCGGCACCTGTAATAACACTTTTATATTAACCAGTTTTTTTTCAAGAACGTATTGTATCATACTGTTACAAAAGTGAAACAGCATTGTCAGAGTTCCAAAGGTTAGTGGGGTAACATATCCCAGCACGTATGGGACACTGCTGATTGGTGATACCCCCAATTCGCATTTCACGCATAATACAATTCCTAATGATACTAATATTATCCCTGCAATATAAATTCCTAAACGATATATCACTTTTTGCACATTATTCCCTCTTCCTAAAGTTATCAATACTCATTTGTTTCATATGCATATTCTAAAATTTTAAGAATGTTCTCTAAGTCCTTTCTTTGCTCTGGTGATAAATTTTTTAAAACGGCATTGTCAATATCCTGCCCGTTTTTTATTACTTTTTTCCCCAGCATTCTTCCTGTGTCTGTCAACCAAATATTGATGGCTCTTTTGTCAGTTTTATCATTTGTCCGTTTTATAAATCCTTGTTTCTCCATTTTGTTTATCAAACTGGTGATCGTGGATTTATCAATAACACAACGAACTCCTAATTCTTTTGGAGATACTCCCTCTTCTTCCATAAGACACTCTAATATTTTCCCTTGCCCCGGCAAAAGTGATAATGCAGTATTTTTTTTCACAATTGCTTTATTACTATGATGAAAACATTTCATCAACATAAAATGCAAATTATCCGGCATAAAATCCTCCTTATAATATAGTTTGAAATCAAACCATATTACAAGGAGAAAACGTCAAATTGTCAATCCCTTTGGAGTTTTGTTCAAATTGCCCTTTGAAATTATTTGTGAATTTTGATAGTATTATTAGAAAACGTGTAGCATTCACTGCGTAAATCCAGTTTGAATGTTACACGTTTTATTTTTTATAAAGGAGAGTTTTTAAAATGCCAAAAACAAAAACACAAGGATTTATTTTCGGAATCATCATGTCATATGCAATGGCTTTCGGTATGGAGATTTACAATACTGCCATCAATCAAGGCTTCCATTTGGCTGAAGCCGGATTTAGTGCTATGACCAATCATGTTTTCTTGGATGCGCTAAAAGAAATGAGCTATATGGGACTATTTGTTATCCTATTTTCAAATTTATGGGGAAATCGTATTGGTGCGGCTTTTGCGAATCGCCACTGTGATCCTCAAAAAGATAACCCATATCTTTGTCAGATTATGCGGCAGGCGGGAACAGTCGCCATCATGTGTCCCACTATGAGCCTTGTCGCTTCTATTCTTTTCAATGTAATCATGGCTGGAATGCCAGTTGCTCAGTTGCCTGCCATATGGTTCGGAACAGTCATAAAGAATTTTCCTATGGCATTTTTCTGGAATATGTTTGCAGCAGCACCATTTACGCATTGGCTCTTTAAGCGTATATTCCATAGCTAAAAGAGAGCTTTTCAATTTCTGGCGGAAGAGCAGCGCAGGTTTAGGAAATGCCCATGCCAGGCAGCCAGATGATTCAGTGCAATAAGTGCGACCCTTTTTTGCAGATGGAATGGATCTCGTCATACTTTTGCTCGATCAGCGGTTCGACCTCTGCCGTCCGTTTTCGAACCAGTATCTGATATAAAAAATACGGGACGATCCAGCCGAAAAACCCGGGGATCGCCAGCAGAATGGTCAGCCAGAGGACCGGCGGCTCCGCCACTGCCGCGAAGGTGGCGCCGGCCATGAAAGCGGTGCCGAGGATGCCAACTGCCAGCGCTGCGATCGTAGCCGGCATAGTCTTGTCCCGTTCCAGCGCCTTCAGCTCTGCAACACAACTGTCAAAGTTGCGCTGCAGGCGAGTCAGCTCCGCTTTGCTGCTGATCGTTCGTGGGCGGCGGAAATGGAGCACCACGGTTTCCTGCATCCTGGGCTTTCCCTTGGGAGAAGAGTCCGTGTCCGTTTCCCTGTTCGGGTCCGGCTCCCAACCAAAACAGGGATAGCTGTCCAGACAAAGAGAGGTATGTTCCCTGGGGACTGTGATATCCCGGTATTCATAGCCGATATATTCAACATGTTTTTTTTCATTCGTCATAACGGTACTCCTTTGATTCTTCCTGCGTAGGAATTTGCACTATGAAGGTACTCCCCTGCCCCTCGGCACTGTCCACCGTGATCTCTGCATTCATGATCTGCAGAATCCGCAGGACCAGAGCCAGACCCAAACCGTTGCCCTCGGTAGCGTGGGAAGTATCGCCCTGGTAGAATTTATCAAAAATATGCGCCCTGGCTTCTGGAGAAATCCCACAGCCGGTATCCGATACGGAAACGGTGATACAGTCCGTTTCCGAGGTTTGCCGCAGTGTCACCGTCCCGCCTGGCTCGGTGAACTTGAATGCGTTGGAAAGCAGGTTGTTCCATACCAGTTCCATCAGACTTTCATCCGCATAGATGGTGACCCGGTCCTCCAGTTCCGCCTCAAATTCAATCTGTTTTTCTTCCCACACCGGCTCAAAGGCCAGCGCGCAGTCACTGAGCTGGCGGCACAGGTCGTAGGCCGCAGACTGCGGGGTGATCTGCTGGCTCTCCAGCTTATTGAGTTTCAGGATATTGGTGACCAGATTGGACAGCCGCCGGGTGCTGCCCAGAATGGCGGCGGTATAGGCGTCCTGTTCTTCTTTCGTCAAACCGGGAGTCCGCAGCAGCTGCGCATAGTTTTGAATTGCCGCCAAGGGGGTCTTGATCTCGTGGGATACATTGGCGATGAAATCGGTCCGCATGGTCTCCAGACTGCCCAGCTCCGCCACCATCTTGTTGAAATCCAGAAACATCAGATCCAGATAGTCATGCCGGTTGGAGGTATGGAGGGGCGGAATATAGACGGAAAAATCCCCTTGGACCACTTTCTTTGCAGCCTTTGCCAGCTCTTTCATGGGACGGTCGTAGGTTTTGATGATCCGATAGCGGGTGAACAGGGTCAGCCCCGCTGCCAGCAGGCTCCAATAAATAACGGGAACGATGATTTGAATAGTATTGTTCCATTCATACGCATTGATCAAGGCAATAAAACCCGTGTGAACGCCTGACATGAACAGCAGAGACGCCAGATAGAGGACAAACAGCGATGGCGGGAAACGGGATTCCAGCCGCCGCTTTTCCCTTGCTTTCATTTGACCACCGCCTTATAGCCCAATCCGCGGACTGTCTTGATCTCAAAATCCCTGCAGTCTGAAAATTTGTCCCGCAGCTTGGTGATGTACACGTCCACCGCCCGCAGGCTGGTATCGCTCTCCAGACCCCAAAACTCGTCCATAAGCTGGGAACGGGAAAAGGCGTGATTGGGGTAGGAAAGCAGTTTATACAGGATATTGAATTCCCGTGTCGTCACGGGGATCTCATCGTCATGGACAGCAGCGGTCAACGCATCCGCATCCAGAACCAGGCTGCCTACCGTAAGTCTCCGGCTGGCTTCGATATTGGCGCGGCGCAGCAGAGCGCGCACCCGCATGAGCAATTCACTGAAATCAACGGGCTTGACCATATAATCATCAATCCCCAGGTCAAATCCCTTTTGTTTTGCCGGCAGATCATCCCGTGCCGAAATAAACAAAATAGGGATTGTTTTATTCAGGCTGCGTACTGTGGCAGCAAATTCAAAGCCGTCTGTTCCAGGCATCATAATATCTGAGATGATCATATCATAGAGCTGGCTGTACATGGCATCATAAGCGGCATCTGCGCTGAGACAGCCCTTGGCCTCATAACCGCTGTCATTGAGATAAGCGCATACGCTTTGGGTCAATTTTACATCATCATCCACGACAAGAATTTTTATCATTGATCTACTCCTTTCCTGTCTTTCGCACAAATAACATCGGCCATATGAATTGACCGACTGGTCGTTGCATTATATTGTTCAGTGATGGAATGGCTGCTTTTTTAGATATTCGATTCTTTTTCCCAAAAGACCTTGTCCCATGATCAGCCTCCTAAACTTGCGAGCCTAACATAACATATAATTGTTTCAGTTTTGTTAAAGTTGCTCCGTATAAAAAATTTTTTAGTCTATACCTGCAGGCATACCGCAGCCACTTATCTGGTGTCGGTAATTTTCCGGTACAAGGGATTTTCCCCCATTGTGTCCGTTTTTCCAGATTAACATCATTCCATCCCTTTTCAATAAGAGGCGCATCTTTCTCATTCCTCCGTTTATAAATATCCGGTAGAGCCGCTGATTTAAACAGCTTTTATTATAATAGCAATATAGTTTCACTGAAGAGCGTCCTATTTTAGCATACTTCTCTGGAACTGAATCGGACAAACCTGCTTATGCAAAAAACGCAGAAAAGGCCAATCCGCACAAGACAGATTGACCTTTCGGCAAGATATGCTCGCCTCTCTAAAAAGCTAAAGCATAATGTTAACTACAATGCATGTTATTAGCGAAAAAGCCATTACAAAAAGGAAATAAAATACAAAATGTTTCAATCCAACAACAATTTTTATTGCCCCTAAATTCGTAATTTTTGTAGCAGGACCTGTCAACATAAAGGAAGCTGCGCTCCCTGCGCTCATGCCGTCCCACAGCCATTGCTGCAAAAGCGGGATGGTCCCTCCGCCGCAGGCATACAGCGGCACGCCGATCGTGGCAGCCATCAACACTCCCAACGCCTCGTCGCCGCCAAACAGTGCGGTCATAGCCTCTGCCGGGACATACCGCTGGAATAGCGCAGAGAGCAGGACGCCGATAAGAAAGTACAGTCCCGTCGCTTTTACATTACGCCAAAGATTTTTGAGATACCGCAGAAATAAATTTGGATCAGTATCCCTGCTTTTCGACTCATCGAAGCCGGAGAAATTAAAAAAAGGCTTGTCCCGATAAAGGAAATGCAGCAAAAGCCCGGCGGTAATGCCGCAGAAGAAGCAGGAAACAATACGCACCGCCAGAACAGTGCCTCCCAGCGCCGCGCTGTAAACAATAAGCTGGGGATTTAAAAGGATAGAACTCATCATAAAGGCTGCCAGCCAACTGTCACGCATTCCGCTTTTAGAAATGGAGGCTGCGATGGGGATCGTACCGTACATACACAAGGGAGAAGCGATTCCCAATGCGCTGGCAGCTACGATCCCCCCAATACCCAACGGTTTCCCGTTTAAAGAGCGGAAAGCACGATGGATAGAGTCCTTGACAAAGACGGAAAATGCCGATCCGATGACCATTCCCAACACCCACCAGACAAAAATCTGTTCCAGCTGGACCGTGAAGTAATACCAGATGTAAATAAGTTCCCGATTGAGAATTTCCACGCGCTTTTCTCCCTTCCCATAGACTTACTGACCCTGGATTTTTTGGTTGCCGGTGCTCCAGACATGCTGCTCTTTTGCGGCAGCCGGGGTATTCTGTGCCATCACGCCCACCAGTTTGTGGGGAACATAGGGTTCTTCCAGATAGGCAATCTCCTCCGGCGTCAGGGTGAGTTCCACAGCCTTGGACGCCCCCTCGATGTGATGCAGCTTGGTAGCGCCCACCACTGGGGCCGTCACCTTGGTGAGCAGCCATGCCAGGGAAACTTCTGTCATGGAAACACCCCGCTTCTCTGCTATCTGAGCCACCCGGTCAATGATGACCCCGTCCTGCTGGGCGGTAGCATCATATTTGAATTTGGCGTAGCTGTCCTCTTCAAGACGCTTGGAAGTCTCTCCCGGATGCTTGGAAAGCCGTCCGCCTGCCAGAGAACTATATGGTGTCATGGCAATATTGTCCTCTGCGCAGAGCTTTGCCATCTCCCGTTCTTCCTCCCGGAAGATCAGGTTGTAATGCCCCTGAACAGAAACAAACTTGGCAAATCCTTCTTTCTCCGCCAGGGCATTGGCCTTGGCCAACTGGTAGGCAAAACAGTTGGAAATGCCGATATAGCGCACCTTGCCCGCCTGCACGATGCGATTCAAGCCATCCATGATATCATAAAGAGGCGTTTCGTGATCCCACATGTGATAGATATACAGGTCTACATAGTCCAGTCCCAGATTGTGCAGGCTGGTGTCGATCATGTTCTGGATATGCTGCTGGCCGGTGATACCCGCGTTGATCTCTTCCTGGGTGCGTGGCAGAAACTTGGTGGCCACCACCACGTCCTCCCGTTTGGCAAAGTCTTTCAAAGCCCGGCCCAGGTATTGCTCACTGGTACCGCTCTGGTAGCCCACTGCTGTATCAAAGAAATTAACGCCCAGTTTCAGTCCCCGGCGTATGATCTCGCGGGAGTGTTCCTCGTCCAATGTCCAGCTGTGCTGACCGTTATGCGGATCACCAAACCCCATGCATCCCATACAGATACGGGAAACAGTCAGATCAGATTTTCCCAGCTTTGTGTACTTCATTCTGCTCCCTCCTTACTCCAGCCCGTTATAGACTGCATCATCCACCGGTTCGCACCACTCATTAGAGGTTGCCTCACCTGGCACTTCCACTGCGATGTGGCTGAACCAACTGTCTTTTTTTGCTCCGTGCCAGTGCTTGACCTCTGCCGGGATGGTAATGACCATGCCAGGCATCAAGCTGACAGCGGGCTTTCCCTCCTCCTGATACCAGCCTTCACCGGCGGTACAGATCAAAATCTGACCGCCTCCATTTTTGGCATGGTGGATATGCCAGTTATTGCGGCAGCCCGGCTCGAAAGTCACATTTGCCAGGAATACCGGGCACTTGCCAGCCTCTGTCAATGGGTTCAGATAGGAATTTCCGATGAAATACTGGGCATAGGCAGTATTGGCACTGCCAAGACCGAACACATTTCCTTTGTTGAATTGTTCTTGATCATTAATACGCATAATTTTTCTCCTTTTTAATAATTTCTTTATATTGATCGCCTGTGTATGTGCCAGACAGCGATTGCAGACTGTTTTGATCCAACCAATCCCGAAGGATTCGCGGCAAATCTGCACCGAGGTTTTCAAGAATCCCCAATTCCTTACGAACATCTGCTCTTGGGCAGAGCCTTGCAATTTCCCGTTGGAAATTGCAAGCCACACCGCCGCAATGGGAATAAAACGGTAAGATTATCTTACCGGATAAATCATTTTTCGCCAGCCAGGAAACCAGCGGCGGCGCTATACTGCCGCACCAGTTTGGAGAACCTACGAAAATTACCGAATATGGTTTCGCATTGCTGGTTCCAGATAACAAACGCGGATGGTACCCGGTCTGTACTTCCTTTCTGACTTGCTCAAGCAGTTCCGGAAACGCCATCGGATATGGCTGCCAGGGATAAATCTCGCACCAGTCGCCGCCTGTCAAAGTATGAATTGCCTGCGCGATCTGATGGGTATGACCGGTATAGGAATACGATATAATAAGAGATTCCTTCATTTTTCCTGTTTCCTGCCATAAGACATACAATTACCGATGACATCGCCGGTGCGCAGGTACTCGTAAGTAGGCATTTCAAAAAGCACCGGCTTGAGGATTCTGTAATCCAGCTTGCCAGCCTCATTCAACACATTCTCTTCGGCATAGGTGGCGTCGATGGTGCAGATAAAACTCTCAAAGCCCTTGGTGTTGTAAATATCCTCTACGCTGCACACCATCGAAACCGGGGCCTGCGGAATCATCGGTACACCCGCGTCGTCTACCACATAGTCAAACAGCATGGATTTGTCCTCTTTGCTGCCGCTGACGCAGCCGGAGCGGTCTGCCGTCCACCATAGCGCCTACGACTACAAGCGGCGTAGGATACAATGCCAGCGCGTTTCCGATTTTTTTCTTCATAATCTGTTTCCTCCTAAAGCATTCTGCTTTTCTATAAAATTGCGGTTTACTGTGTTTCGATTCCATTGATACTCAGCTTCATACCGCTGCCCCTCTATTCATCAATATTTATCAATTCGTATTCCCGGCTGCCCAGCCCGATCGCTTCCGCATGTTCCAGCGTGTGCAGGCCGTTTCGGGATTCAATGCGCTGAATAAGGGAATCGCCATCCTCTGCATCATAGACTAAATCAATACACGCCTGATCTACAGCTACCGGATCAAAGGATGCCAGGATACCGATGTCGTGCATATCCGGCTCGGCGGGATTACCATCGCAGTCGCAGTCTACGCTCAGACGGTTCATCACATTAATATACAGGATATTGCCGTTCAGATAATCCACTACAGATTTTCCCGCCTCAGCCATGGATTCCAGAAAGGCGTCCTGATCGCCGCCCCACATGCTGCCCCCGGTACCGCCGGAATGGATATGCGCTTTCCCATCGGAAGAAGCAATGCCAATGGATATGTTTTTGATCGCCCCGCCGTAACCAGCCATAGAATGACCCTTGAAATGAGATAAAACCACATAGTAATCGTAGTTGGCAAAATTGGCTCCGACATAATTTTCAGTCAGATTGCTGCCGCCGGTGACGGGCAATGTCATAGAACCGTTTTCATCCATAATGTCTACATCGGCGATCGCGGTGTAACCATGATCCTCTGCCACCTGATAATGCATAGCTGTATTGGCCCGCTGGCCCCCATAGGCCGTGTTGCACTCCACAATCGTAGGATTATCAAAAGACTGTACCAAATCACCGATCAAGTCGGTGCGCAGGTAGTTGCTTCCGGGGTCTCCGGTGGAAAGCTTTACGGCAATGTTTCCGGATGGCGAGGCATTCAGCGCCTCATAAATAGCCACCATCCCTTTCGCGCTGATATCAGTCGTCATATATACGGCTGGCATATCAGCATCTGTATCTCCGGATCCGGCCGGCGTCTCTTCATCCGCACCTTCATTTTCTTCCACTGATCGCTCCGGCTCGGAAACCGACTGACTTGTTTCTGAAGAATCAGTACTCGCCGAAACAATATGCTCCTCGAATGATCCCCCTGCCAGCAAGCCAAGGCATAACAGCGTCACGGAGCAGAAAATAGATAACCTTTTCATTTGAAACCTCCTCATATTTCATGATTTCTTTTTATTGTCTCTTTTTCATGACAGTGTCCGCAGCAGCCTGGAAACATAATAGGCCAGGAAAATAAATGTCCCCATCATCGCCAGATAATCCAGATAAAACAACGGAACCGGCTCGCCAAAATCCAGAAATACAAACTGGGTCCGCACCAGCATATAGGTGAGTAAATCCCGCCTGAAAAACACGGTCAGACCATAAATTGCAATTCCGGCGCCGAAAACGGGGAGCAGGATCTTACGCACACGGGAAGACCGCCTCCATTTGAATGCTTTTCTTGCCAGTCCCATGAATATCCCCCAGTGCAGCCCTAAGTGCAGCGCCATCAGCACAAAGCCCCAATAGGAGGCCGCCATATGCAGAATCCGTGCAAAGGACATTCCGCCATGAAGATGCAAAAAATCAAATACATGATTGGAAAGCATGATACCGCTGACCATCATACCCAGCATGGCCAGAAACAAAAGCAGGTCAAGCGCCAGCAAAAGGATGCGGGAGGACGTAAACCGGCCGCGAAACAGATTTTGATGCCACTGCCGGTTCAGGATGTGATGCAGGATAAACAAAAGAAACATTCCGGCCCCGGCCCACTCATGCGCCGCATCGCCCCAGAACTGGTATCCCATCAGGAAAAACAGCCCCAGTGTCATCAGAATATCAATGGCGATTTTACAGATCACTTTTGGTTTCACATAGATTCCTCCCGTTTTCGCTTACTTCAGGCCCAAACCTGCGATCCAGCCGCTCACTTCGCCCTGGATATTGTCAAGTTCCCCTTCCGTCAGGGCGAGGCCCTCCAGGATATTCGCGCCTGCCGCGCTTTCCCCGATCCCGGAAAGGCTTCTCCCAAAACCGCCGCTGGCGCTGGTATTAAAAGGAATCAGAGTCTTGCCGGTAAAGTCGTATGTTTCCAGGAAGGTATAGACCGCCATCGGTGCGTCGCTCCACCAGTTGGGATAGCCCACAAAAATCACATCGTAGCTGTCCCAGTTTTCCACCTGCGCAGCCAACTCCGGGCGAGCATTCTCGGACTGCTCCTGCTGGGCAATGTCCAGCAGTGTGTCGTAATCATCTGTGTACGGTGTGGCGGGCTCAATCTTGAACAGGTCACCGCCAGTTTCGGTCTGGATCGTCTGCGCCATATGCTCTGTGTTGCCAGACCAGGAAAAATAAGCGATCAATGTGCCGCCCGCCTCAGTGGATTCTTCCGCCGCCACCGGCCCTTCGGAAATAGAAGGTTCTTCCGATACGGCGGATGTTTCAGAAGATCCGGAAGCGGGCTGCGAAGAGACTTCCGATGAACTGTCCGGTGCTTCTGAAGCGCTGTTTTCACTGGCTGCAGACTGGCCGCCGCTGCAGGCCGCCAGAGAAAACATCAGCGCCATAGTTAAAAAGATCGAGCATAATTTTTTCATAGAAATCTTTCCTTTCTTGTCCCATCAAATCAGTATGTTCATTCCATTCCCCTTCTTATTATAGGCTGGTCAGTACAGGGTTGTTCAAATAGTCATACACCCGCCGTACCTCGCTGATTTTCCGGGTGTCCAGCATGGACGGGCACTCTTTGTCCAAGGCGGCGATTTTAGCCATATCTTCGTCATCCAGAGAAAAATCCCAAATCGCCAGGTTCTCCTCCATGCGTTCCTTATGGACGGATTTTGGAATGACGATAACACCCTGCTGCACATTCCAGCGTAAAATCACCTGTGCCGGCGTTTTGTAATGCTTCTGCGCGATTTCCTGCAGAACCGGCTCGGCAAACATCCCTTTCAATCCTTCGGCAAAAGGAGCCCACCAGGCTTCCGGCTGAATTTCCAATTCTCTCATCAATGAAAGTTCTTCCGTACGCTGATAGTGCGGATGACGCTCAATATAGTAAAACCTCCTGATAGGCAAAATGGGCGTGCAGTCTTTCTGCCCGCCTCCTTTTGCCGTTATTTCAACCGGTTCCCGAGGCTGTACGCCTGTTGGGGATACTGGGAGTGCTGTGTCATGGAAGGCGTGCCGCAGCCGTAACCCAGCACCATGCCCATATCCTCCAGGTTCAGATAACGCACCAGCGTTTTATAATGAACTTCCAATGCCTCAAAAGTCCAGTCGTCACTGTTCCAGGCCGCCGCTAACAGCGCAGATTTCATATGTTTGCGCTGAATGGAACTGTTAAACGCGCAGAAACGGTCGATCATGGCTTTCAGTTGGGCGCTCATCCCATAGTAGTACAGGGGTGTAACAAACACCAGCATATCGGCGGCCAGAATTTTCTTACGGATCACCTCCACATCATCCTTCTGCACGCAGGGTCCTTCGTAACCGCAGTGTATACAGCCAGTACAGGGGTGGATATCAGCATGGGCTGTATCCACGATCTCAACGCTGTGTCCGGCTTCCTCTGCACCCTGCTTAAAACAATCCGCCAGCAGATTAGAAGAACCTTTTTTGTTGGGGCTGCCCTCCAAAACAACGATTTTCATGACAGGCTCCTCCTTTACTTCATTTCCTTTTCCCAGTAACGGATCACATCCAGCTTCATCTCATCTGCCAGATGCTCCATCCTGGTAATTTCTTTTTCAGACAGTGTCAGTGCCATTGCTTTGGCTGCATCCTCCACCTGATACACTTTGGTAACGCCGATGATGGGCAGAGTCCCCTTGGCAATGGCCCATGCCACTGGGATCTGCGCTGCCGCCACGCCGTGATCATCTGCAATTTCCTTCAGACAGGCATTCAGCTTTTCCAACTTGGACAGCATGGGGTTATAGACTGCGCCTCGGTCAGAATCTGCCGGGAAGGGATGCGCCGTACCGTATTTACCGGAGAGTGCCCCTTGTTCCAGAACCATATAGGCATAAAAGGTGATGCCGTTCTCTTTGCAGTAATCCAGAATGCCGGAAGTTTCCGATGAACGGTTCAACAGGCTGTAATGATTCTGAATAGCTGAAATTTTCAGGCCCTCTGCTTCCAGAATGGCCGCAGCTTCCTTAATTTCCGCAAGGTTGTGGTTGGAAAGACCGATTTGCCCGATCTTGCCGGACTTAGCAAGAGGAATCAGTTTGCGGGTCCATTCCGGCGCTCCTACCGGGTTATGAATCCAGTAGACATCCATCGTATCCACTCCCAACAGAGCGGCGCTGGTATCAAACATGGCCGTCACCGCATTTTCTGCATCCGGATCGGCGCACTGAGGCGTGAATTTATCTGAGATCAGGTAACTGTCACGGGGCACCGTACGCAGAAATCCACCAAGCACTTTTTCTGAAGCCCCCATACCATAAGCATAAGCAGTATCCCACAGATTCAATCCAGCATTCATCGCTGCGTCAAAGACAGGACGCAGATCATCGGCAGTCAGATTGCCGCCAAAGGTTCCATCGTTGCCCCAGGCCCATGCGCCAAGAGCGATTTTCGGAAATATCTTTTTCTGTTCCATAGTGTTTCCTCCTCTTCAATCAATCTTCTTTTAACAATTCACTGCACGCATTCAGCGCGTCCTCCACATGACATTTTAGCTGCTGCTCCGCTGCGGCAGCACTGTCATTTGTTATTTCCGGGAGCGAATACCCCCAAGCCGTTCACCCAGGATCGGATTTCTTCCTCAGAAGAAGCCGCTTCCTCCTCATAACAGTCAAAGATACTATCAGAGATAACAGCTTCCGGTGAAGCTGCGGCAATTTGTTCCACACTATTTGCAAGTCCTCCGGTTCCATGGGAACAGAACAGATATACATCTTTACCTGAAAGGTCGTTTTGCTCCAGGAAACTCAGAAGTGCCATCGGCGCGCCATACCACCAGTTCGGATAGCCCAGGAACACCGTATCGTATTGATCAATATTTCCTACATTTTCCTGAAGCTCCGGTCGGGCATCATCCCCTCGTTCATCATTTGCACGTTCCAGGCATGCATCCCAGTCACTGGGATAAGGATCTGTGACCCGGATGGAAAACAGCTCTCCGCCGGTCTCCTCCTGTACCCATCCTGCCAGCTGCTGGACATTTCCAGGAGGGATGACACTGGGAGATGTAACTGCATCTACATCTTCTGCCAAAATCGCATTATCCGCCCAGGAAAAATAGGCTACCAGAATATTACTTCCATTCATTCTTTTCGGAGAAGTCTGTGATTCCGATTGCGGCTCGTCGGACAGATCCACCGATAATGAGGAAGCGTCTTCCTGCCCTTTGCTTTGGCCGCATGCTGCAAGAGAAAAGACAATTGCTATCGTCAGTAAAAGAGAAAGTATCTTTTTCAATGTTGTTTCCTCCTATTTTTTTCAGAGAAATATGTTCCTGAGATAGATCCTGGAAATCTTTCAACTTCCATTTTTATTATATTGGCCTTGCCTTTAAATGTCTAATACTTATGATTCATCTTTATCCATACGTTTTTAGTATCAATAACGATATAAAAAGTCTCCGGAGGAAAGCGCTCCGGAGATTCTCTCTAATCTGCTTTTATTCAATTCTCACCCGGAGCAGATTGATCTCCTGGATGAACAGAGACGTAGCCGGTGAAAACAGGTTATTCTTCTTCCACACCAGTACACTATGAGTCATGCGGCGCGGTTCCAGAGGAATAAAACGCAGGCGCGGATCACTGCGGATTGCCAGCGCCCCATCCATGCAGAAGGCGCATCCAAGTCCCTCTGCCACCATTAGTGCAGCATTGGAAAGCAGGGTATAAAACAGCGGAATTTTCAGTTCCTTTTCTTCACACCCCAGCCAATTCAGAATTTCCGCACGGATGCTGTCTCGTAATGGCAAAATCAGAGGATAAGGTACAACATCCTCTGCTGCAAGAGATTTCTTTTCTGTCAGCGGGTGGTCATCCCGTACCAGGAGCCCCCATGTATCCTGTTGCGACAGACGAACATAATCAAACTTGGTTACATCAATGGGTTCCAACAGCAGACCAATATCCACCAGTCCTTTATCCAAACGGTCTTTCACATTATCTACTGTTTCATTATAGAGCGTAAACTGTACTGCAGGATATTTTTCAGAAAATTCTTTTATGAGCTTTGCCAACGTCTGACCGCCAACAGCTTCCGAAGCGCCGATCACAACCATACCGCTGATATCGTTCTGCCGTTCTACAAAAGACTTTTCCAGACGGTCTGCCAATTCCACGATTTCCTGTGCTCTCTGACGGAAAAATATACCGTCATCGGTCAGAGTCAGTCCGTTTCTGCCGCGCAGCATCAACGTTACACCAAGTTCCCGCTCAAGATCCATCATTTGACGGCTCAACGTAGGCTGAGTCACATGCAGGATATCTGCCGCTCTTGTGATATTTTCTTCCTGTGCTGCCGCCAAAAAATAACGGAGTGTACGGAGTTCCAAAATTACATCCCCCTTATTGTATTCTTGTTCTTATCATAAACGAAACAGCCAGGAAAGGCAATACATCATAGATCATCCGCAATACCTAATAAATGAATCAGTCTCCAAAATACGCGGAGATCTCCTTCATCCGCTGGGTTTGGCTGACATGGAAAGGGCAACGGGAATCGCAGTGACCGCAGGCAATGCAATCTGAAGCTTTCCGCTCCAGGTGGGCATAATGATCCTGGGCCAGCTCATCACCGGCTTTTGCCAGATCGTAATACTTGTTGATAAGCCCCACATCCAGACCGGCAGGGCAGGGCTGACAGTGGTTGCAGTACACGCACATACCGCTGGACTCCGAAGGCGTGAAACTGCCTAGGACGGAATAATCCTTTTCCTCTTCTGCAGCGGTGAGGAAACCGAGAATCCGCTTCAAATCCTCCCGGTTTCGCACACCTGGCAGTACCGTCAATACGCCAGGACGGTCCAGGGCATACTGCATACACTGGTATTCCGTCAGGGCCTGACCAAAAGGCGATGTTTTTGCGTCCAACAACTGTCCGGCGCTGAACGCCTTCATCACCGAAATGCCTACGCCTTCCGCATTACACCGGCGGTAAAGCGCGGCCCGTTCTCCACCGCTGCCGATGGCATACTCCCCGTGACGGTAGTCGTAGGCAGGGTTGATGCTGAACATCAGCATATCCAGGATGTGCATATCCAGCACTTTTTCCGCCACTGCAGGAGTATGAGAAGACAGTCCAATGTGACGAATGACGCCCTGGCGCTTCAAATCTTCTATGTAGGCGATAGTTCCATGAGCTGTTGCCTTTTCCAAATCGGAAAATTCATCAATACAGTGGATAAAACCAAAGTCGATATAATCCGTCCGCAGGGCTTTCAACTGCCAGTCGACAGAACGCTTGATCTCGTCCAGATCCAATGTCCAGCCGTATTTTCCGCTGCGGTAATCCGCACCGAAATGAATCTGAAAGTATACCTTGTCCCGGCAGCCGGACACTGCCCGGCCATATGCCGGAAAGGGCGCGGCGTCCCCTGCGGCCATGTCGAAGTAGTTGACGCCGTTTTCCAGCGCCATGGCAATGGTCTTTTCGGCTTCCTCCTCACCAGAAGCACCAAGAGAACTGTTTCCCATGCCGATGATACTGATCTGTTCGTCTCCGTGGGGTAATTTACGATACTCCATAGAATCCTCCTTACATCTTACTTTTCAAATTTTCTATTGTTCGGATTTCTTTAGCTGGAACACCGGCCATGACTGTATCAGCCGACACATCTATCTGATGACCATTTTCCTGCGCGCCCTTTGCAAAAGCCGCCGCCATAGCTGCGGTGTTTCCGTGCGGCCGGGGGCTGCCGTTTAAGACAAGTATTTTCATCCCTTAGTCCTCCAAAGAGAAGGTGACGGTTACATCACCGCTGCCCAAAGCCTCTTCCCAGCCGGTAAGATCATCAATGTGACCCAACCGGGTATAGCTCCAGGAATTAGAGCCGTAGAACATGACAATTTGATTGCCCTGATACAGAACGATGTCCCCGGCCTGCGTGGTGGTTTGCTGGTTGCTGGCAGGAATGCTTGTTCCCAGAGGCCCGACTTTTTCAAAACCGGAATAGTCGCTCATCTGGATGGTGACGGGACCTTGTTCCATCATTTCCACCAGCGCATCCACCGCTTCATTTTCTTCTAAAGCAGCAGTAAAGGTGCTGCCGCCAACCTGTACTTTCATCTGCATTTTGCTGTTTTCCTCCTCAACCTGCCTGTTTTCAGCGGCCTCCGCTTCCTGCCCACTGCTGCCGCAGCCAGTAAGCAGCACTACCAGGGACATCATAACAATAAATGCCAAGGACAAACCTTTTTTCATAGTTTGATCACCACTTTCTTAATAGAATGACTTATAGAAACAGTCTGACAAAAACAAGATAAGCCGCGTTAAGCCAGAAAGAGTTCCCCACCAAAAATAAGTTCCCAGAAAAACTCCTGCCACCAGTAGAATACCACCCAGCCATCCGCTCACTTTTGAGATGCTGAAATAAGAGAACACAAAGAGAAAGGTTAAAATAGATGCCGGATTCGTAAGTGAAGCAGGAAATCCGAGATAAAGGTCAGCCCAAAGGCCCCGACACAGGCATAGGAACAATCTGCCACAGAGGAACCGAGTCCTGTCAAAAGACCAGCTTTAGCGCCTAAGCTCCAGGTTCTTTGTACAGTCAGCGCACCGATCGCTCCCACTGGAAGTCCAAATAAAAGACCGATCAAAATTCCCCTCAGCAAATATTCCATGCCATACCTCCTCTATGCGGAAAAAGGAGCCCACAAGGTCTCCCTTTCCCTCTTTCACGCACAGGCACAGACGCTTTTAGCCTCCTGTTTCTGCACCTGTACAGTTCCGGTCCCCTCTTTAATATCACGGATAATTTCTCCGACAGCCGGTACTGTAATGCGGCTGCCTGCAAGAGGATTTTTGATGCTGAGTACCGGTGTTGTAATCGCAGCTTCCACCTCGCTGCGCTCAAAGGCCAGGTCGCAGTCGATCATCTCGCAATTGATGAGTTTCAATCCTTTGCAGTAACAAAGAGGCTGTGTTCCGATGATTTTACAGTTTTCAAAAGTGACGTTCTCGCAGTACCAGGCCAGATACTCACCTTTTACAACGCTGTTCCGGACGGTGACATTTTTTGCATGCCAGAAAGCATCCTTAGTATCAAAGGTGCAGTTTTCAAAAACGGAATCCTCAATGTACTGGAAGGAATATTTGCCTTTCATGCGTACGTTCGTAAAGTGCAGATTTGCAGAACGCATCATGAAGTATTCGCTCTCGACGTCGCAGTCCTCCATTTCGATACCCCGGACAGACCAGCCGAACTCCGGAGAAATCACGTTGCAGCCTTTCATCTTTACATCGGCGCATTCGCGCAGGGCCTTGATACCGTGAAGCTTGGTGTTTTCGATGGTAATGTGGTCGGAATACCACAAGGCGGCCCGGCAGAGCTCCGTCATCTCCGAATCACGGATCACAAGGCCATGGTCATGCCAGAAAGGATATCGCAGGTTAAAAAAGTTATGTTCTGCCTGTATGTTTTGACATTCTTTGAAAGCGCTCTCTCCATCGGCAGGGCCGTCAAAGGAGCAGTCCTTTACCACGATATCGCTGCTGCCGTAAAGAGCCCTCTCTGCATCAAAAGTCTGATTCTGAATCGTTCTCATATGGAAACCTCCTTATAATCGTTTTTATTTCTTCTTCATTTGATAGATAAGATAATCAAGACAATCGATCCGTTTTTCCTCCCGGTGAAGCTTTTCTAATAAATGCTTTCTATGACCAGAAAGAAGCTGTATCTGCTGTTCCTCATCATCACTGTCCTGAAGAGCCATAAACTTTTCTATCATTTCGTCGGTACATCCAGCATCCTTTAAATTCTGCAAAACACTGTAAGCATAAGGGTTGCTGGCTGTCTCCCGCTTTGCTGTATTATTTTTACGCATTTTTTATTCCTCATCACTAATAACCACGATCTGGTTATCCCAGCCCTCCAGAACGGGGTTATTTTCTACAGCGTCCACAAATTCTTCTGTGGCGTCGAGTGTGCCAACCCTGGTATTACTGCTCGTTGATTATAGGAACGCTCCATTGCATACCTGCAATACCTGACCTTTCACATGACGTCCCATCTTACTGGCCAGATACAGGCAGGCATACGCCTGATCCAAAGGATCGCATTCCGGACCGGGGAAATAAACAAAATGGCCGCTGTATTTCAGCATTTCCGCTCCGCCAGGCTGTTCTCCCGCTTTATTTGCCAAGTGCGCCGGCGTAACGGTCGCTCCGGGAGCTACCGCATTGCAGCGGATGTTGGTGTCAATAAGCCGCATCGCTACATTCTTAGTCAGTGTGTTCAAAGCGCCCTTTGTGGAAGTATATGTAGCTCCGCAGAAGGGTCGGGTGCCGTTGACGGAAGAAACATTGATGATAACCCCGTCATTCTTAGGCAGAAAAATCTTCAGAGCCTCCCGGATATACCGCATGGGTCCTCCCAGATTGGTGTTCATCACATACATCATCCAGTCGTCATCAGTTTCATCAATCATTTTCTGTTCTCCGATACCAGCGTTATTGATAAGAATGTCAACATCGCCAAATTCTTTCAGCGCAGTATCAAACACCCGCTTCGTATCCTCGGTGGAGCAGACGTCGGCTGCCACGCCGACAGCCTTTCCGCCTTTCCCGCGGATGCCATCCACGACATCCTTCAGCTTATCTTGATGTCTGGCTGTGAGTACCACCGCCGCGCCTTCTTCAGCAAACAGTTCCGCCATCGTCCGACCCATACCATAGCTGGCTCCGGTGATGATAGCGACTTTATCTTTCAACATTTCTTGTTCCATTTCATCCAACCTCTTTTCATCATTGCTTTTCCTTACGCCCTCAGTTTACTTCCTAGAATATAAAATATCAAATACTTATGTTTTATGGTTTTTCATAACTAAATCAAATGAAAAATCAATACAGATACCTCTGTTCAAGTATTTATAGTTCATCGTCAGGACTCCTTTAGAAGTTTCATTTCTATAACCCAAGTATATACATCAGCAGATTATATACCAAATACTTATCTATTATCATTTTTCATAGTTGATGCTTATATTATTGTCCGTTATACTAAATATCAGGAGGCGATTTTAATGGAATTTCGATTGTTAGAATATTTTTTAGCTGTAGCAAGGGAACAGAATATTACTGCGGCTGCAGAGTCTTTGCATATCTCTCAGCCCGCCTTATCCACGCAGCTCAAGGCTCTGGAAACAGAGCTGGGCAAACAGCTCCTCATTCGCGGCGTAAAAGGTTCCCGCAAAGTTGTTTTGACAGAAGAAGGGATGATTCTGCGTAAACGCGCAGAAGAAATGATCTCACTGATGCGCCGCACAGAAGAAGAAATCACAGGTTCCAACGACACCATCGCAGGTAATGTTTTCATCGGAGCCGGAGAAACGGAAACCGTTCGTTTATTTGCACAAGTTGCTAAAAAATTGCAGCAAAAATATCCAGATATCCGGTATCATATCTCCAGCGGAAACGCGGAGCATGTATTGGAATATCTGGATAAAGGACTCATTGATTTCGGATTGCTTTTTACAGAGATTGATTTACAGAAATATGAAGCCGTCCCGGTTCCTATCAAAGATATCTGGGGGGTTTTAATGCGCAGGGATTCTCCTCTGGCCGAAAAAGAAGCAATCTGCCCGGAGGATCTGTGGGATAAACCTTTGATTGTTTCTCATCAAAAGGGAGATAACATTTATTTGGGACGTTGGATTAAGCGGGAAGAATCTGAACTTCATATTGTCGCCACCTATAACCTTATTTTCAATGCCTCACTATTGGTGGATGAAGGACTTGGATACGCCTTGTGCTACGATAAACTCATTAACACGCAGGGAAGCAACCTTTGCTTTCGTCCGTTTTCTCCCCGGTTGGAAGCACGGGGATTTATCGTATGGAAAAAATATCAGATATTTTCCAAAGCATCAAAAGTTTTTATTGACTATCTAAAAAAGGAAATTCAAAAAAAGGGGTGCATCTGCACTGGAATTTAAAATTTCAAGTCAGCACTACGCTAAAAGACGCCGGAAATCTGATATCTCTCGGATTTCCAGCGTCTTTTCTTTTTACTGTCCTTTTTTATGATTTGCTTATGTCTCTTATACAGTCTGTTCTTTGTGCCCGTTTACTACCAGCAGATGACTTTTGATCAGTACTGGACGGACTGCGTTGTATACTACCGCGACCAGGATCGTGGAAACTACCGCGTTAAAGAGGGTAGTCATGGTGCTCAGCTTTGCCAGTGCCTCCGCCAGCTCCTGAGGCTGTCCCAGAATGAACTGCTTGTAAAAATATCCGACTACAGGATCGGCTACCACATTAAAGGCAAGCCCTGCCACAGAAGCGATCACGCTCCATTTAAACACATATTTTTTGTCTGTGCTTTCATTAATATGAGCGATCCGGTGAGCTACCAGTCCGGTGATCAGTCCGATACAAAGCTTTAATATGATCGTCTTTGGCGCCACTGTAATATATACAGGATCCATCAGATCCGCGATCCCCATTCCCACGGCTCCTGCAATTCCGCCGTACCATCCGCCCAGAAGGAGCGCAGCCAGCACACAGAAAGCATTTCCCAGATGAATGGATGTAGCGTCTCCTCCCGGAACCGGTATCTTGATCTGCAGGAAAGTAAATACCACATAGCAGAGAGCGGCCATAAGCGCCGTCTGCGCAAGTTTTGTAATCATTTTGTTCTGACTGTTCATAAATTCTGTCCCCTCTTTCTTTTGATGTACTGCTATCATACGCAAAAACTGTACATTTGAAAATACACAATTTTAACAATTTTAAAGAGGACAGTTTTGTTTTTTATAACGCTGCCGGATTCCTCAAATGCCTTTTTTATACAGAATAAAGGAATAAAGCCCCGGCACGACTGCCATAAGGATCGCCGCCCCGACCATCCATTCAGTCTGCAGGACAGCGCCGTTGATAATAAAGAGGATACCGCAGAGAACAAACAGCCAGGAAGCCATTCTGTGAGTCCTGTTCCAGTTTTCCTCACTGTTCAGCGTCCATGGAAGCTTGATCCCTACCGTATAATTCTGTTTGATCCTGTGCATGTAATTTCCCATGATGATAAATACGATCCCGACGCAGACATTCGTTATCATTCCAATATCCACCTTTTTCCCCAGAGCAATGGCGTAGCAGGAAAAGTTTACGATCAGGGAAAGCACCGGAATGATCCAGAGGATCAGGCGCATCAGTTTTTCGTCGATATTTCTCTTTTTCGGATCATTGGTCGTGGCAAAAAACAAAATAAGCTCTACTGCCGTCATAATCCCCGGAATTCCGAAAACCGTAAAAGCCTTGCTGCTCCAGCCGTTGGCCTCTCCGCCGCTTCCGAAATGGGTGGCGATCCTGTCTGGAAGCTGGTTCCACAGGATCAATCCCACGATGATAGGGCAAATGCTGACGATACACGCCAGTATCAGTGTCCATTTATACTTTTTATAGTTCGCTTTCATTCTTATTTCCTCCCTTCAGATCCGTAAGCCATAAAAGTATTTCGTCCACCACGGTAGTGTTCAGTTCATAATAAACATAGTTCTTCACCTTTGATTCCCATACCAGACCTGCCTTTTTCAGAATGCCCAGATGATAGGATATCGTCGCCCCGGTCATGTCGAAATGGCTGCCGATTTCTCCGGCAGACAGCTTCCCGTTCTTGAGAAGCTGGAGAATCTCCCGCCGTACCGGATCCGACAGGGCTTTAAATGTATCTGCAAAAGACATTTCTCCATCTCCCTTCTTCTTTAATATTTAGAAATATTTCTAAATAGAATATACTTCCGGGAAAGGAAAATGTCAATAGTTATTTAGATTTTTTTCTAAATAGTTTTTTTCCTGTATTCTCTGGGCGTTATTCCATACCTGGCTTTAAATTGCCGGTTAAAATTCGACAGATTTTCAAATCCGGCGTTTGCGGCGATCGTTACGATCTTTTCGTCGCTGCGGCGGAGATTTTCGGCGGCGGCGGACAGGCGTCTGTCGTTTACATAGGATATAAAGCTTCCTCCTGTCATCTGTTTGAACCATCTCATAAAATGGCTGCTGCTCCAGCCGCAGAAGTCCGCCATATCCGCTACGGTCAGAGGCTCCCTGTCCCTTCTCTCGATTTCCTGCAGAACACTTTTCAGGCGTTCCATATCCGGCGAAATATTATGGGGGCTGCCCGGAAATTTCTGCACAAGAAGAAAGATCAGTTCAAGGGCTGCAGCCTTTACGCCAAGTTCAAATCCAGCCTCTCTTGATCCGCACAGATGCTCCATCTGCTGAAGACAGGCTGCTGTCTTTTCATATCCTTCTTCTCCGCCGGAAAGCCGCACCGGAGGAAGGAGCCTTCCGGCTGCAAGAGGATTCAGATATTCCCCTGCGCAGACGTCCGCCGCACCAGCCCCCAGAAATTCCACTTCAAATATAATATTCTCATATTCCATGGAGTATCCCGGCTCCCTCCGAATGGCATGAAGAGTGCCCGGGGGTATCACAAAAACATCACCTTCTTTTCCCGGATATGTTTTCATGCCAAGCTGGATTTTTCCTCTCCCCTTTTTCACATAGATCAGTTCCATCTCCTTATGCCAGTGAAGGACCACGGAAGGAAAATCCAGGGGAATGGTACAGGGATAAATATTAAAGGGGAAAAGTCTGCTGCCATGCTTTTTTGTCTCTTCATACCGTTTTTTTATTTTTTCTTCTCTTTCTGATCCCATTCAGAACCTTCTCCTTTTCATTTTGTCAGGATTTTAAGAAAAACAGGCTTCTCCCTTTTCCGGGTATCATCCTGCCCTCACCCAAGTATGATAGGATTGTATCATTATTTGCAACCATTTTACAAGATAAAACCTCTGATCCATGGTAAAACATAATCATACAAAAGACGTCTGCAGATTCTGAGATCTGCAGTATATGAAGCGGCAGTACAGAAAACAGAAATCCAGTCGCACGAAAGGAGTTTATTATGAGTACATCCATGAATCTTACTCTCACCCGCCTCCTGGGAAAAAGTCCGGCGGAGGCTTCTAATGAAGAAATTTACACCGCTCTTCTCAAACTGATCCAGGAAAAGAGCGCCAGCCGCACGGCGGACGCCGCCGGACGGAAACTTTACTATATTTCCGCCGAGTTTCTCATCGGAAAGCTTCTTTCCAACAATCTGATCAATCTCGGCCTTTATGACGAGGTCCGTTCCGTCCTTGCCGAAGCTGGAAAAAATCTTTCTGACATTGAAGAACTGGAGCCGGAACCCAGTCTGGGAAACGGAGGTCTGGGAAGACTGGCCGCCTGTTTTCTGGACAGTCTCGCAACCTTAAACCTTCCGGGAGACGGCGTGGGGCTCCGCTATCACTGCGGACTTTTCCATCAGGATTTCAAAAACGGCGTGCAGAATGAATCTCCTGATTACTGGCTGACTCCCCAGAGCGCCGCAGAGCCTACGGATATCCTTTTCCCGGTATCTCTTGCGGGAAAAGAGTATTCCGCCCGCCTTTACAGACTCCCTGTCACAGGTTACGAAGGACGGACAAACAGCCTGAATCTTTTCGATCTGGATTCTGTAGATGAATCCATTATCGGAGACGGCATCTCCTTTGACAAAAAGGACATTGCAAAGAACCTGACACTGTTTCTGTATCCGGACGATTCTGACGACGACGGACGTCTTCTGCGTATCTACCAGCAGTATTTCATGGTCTGCGCCGGAGCGCAGCTTATCCTGAAAGAATGTGCGGACAGAGGCTGCAATTATCATGATCTTGCGGATTACGCCGCTATCCAGATCAACGACACCCACCCCAGCATGGTGATCCCGGAGCTGATCCGCCTTCTGGAGCTTCACGGCATCGAATTTGAAGAAGCTGTACAGATCGTTACAGATACCTGCGCCTATACTAATCATACGATTCTTGCGGAGGCTCTGGAAAAATGGCCCAGAAGCTTCCTGGAGCAGGTAGTTCCCCAGCTTATGCCTGTGATTGAAAAGCTGGACGTTCTCGCGCGCACCAGAACAGATAACGAAGCCGTAGCTGTTATTGACAAAAACGACGTGATCCATATGGCTCACATGGATATCCATTTCACCCACTCCACCAACGGCGTGGCGGCCCTCCATACGGAAATTTTGAAAAACAGCGAGCTGGCTGATTTTTATCAGCTTTATCCTGAAAAATTCAATAACAAGACAAACGGCATCACGTTCCGCCGCTGGCTTCTGAAATGCAATCCTGCCCTGGCAGATGAAATCGAGGCTCTTATCGGACCCGGATTCAAAAAAGACGCCTCCCAACTGGAAAAGCTTCTGGCATTTACAGAAGATAAAGAGATCCTGAAAAAATTCGAGGAGATCAAAAAGGAAAACAAAAAGGAACTTGCCCGCTGGCTGAAAGCGAAGCAGGGCGTCAGCCTGAATACAGAGGCCATGTTCTCTATCCAGTCCAAGCGTCTTCATGAATACAAGCGCCAGCAGCTTAATCTTCTGTTTCTGATCCATCAGTATTTTGAGATCAAAGCGGGACATAAGCCCTCCGTACCGCTGGTAAGTATTTTCGGCGCAAAGGCGGCTCCAGCATATATTATTGCCAAAGATATCATCCACGCTCTTCTCACTCTGTCAAAAGTGATAGAAAACGATCCGGAAGTATCTCCCTGGATGCAGCTTGTTTTCGTAGAGAATTACAATGTCACCGCCGCCGAGAAAATGATCCCGGCCTGCGACCTTTCCGAACAGATCAGCCTTGCGTCAAAGGAAGCCTCCGGAACAGGAAACATGAAATTCATGCTGAACGGCGCCCTGACCCTTGGAACAATGGACGGCGCCAACGTGGAGATCTGCGAGGCGGTTGGACAGGAAAATATCTACATCTTCGGGCAGAGCAGCAAGCAGGTTATCCACCGCTACGCAGAGGGCGATTACTGTGCGGCCGACTGGTACGAAGGGGATCCCAACCTGCGCCGCGCCATTGATTTCCTTATCGGAGAAGAAATGATGACGTATGGCCTTAAAGAGCATCTGGAACGTCTTCACCATGAACTGATCAGCAAAGACTGGTTCCAGACTCTTCCGGATTTCAACGCATACGTTGTCCGCAAGCAACAGGCTATGGCGGATTATGCAAACGACTCTCTTGACTGGACAAGAAGAGCGCTGATCAACATTGCGAAGGCAGGCTTCTTCTCCTCAGACAGAACAATCGAAGAATACAACCGGGATATCTGGAAACTGAAAGGTTGAAATTTCCTGTGAATAAAACAACAGCGCCTTCCGGCTGACAGGAACAAAAGCTTTCCTGCCTGTCCGGGAGGCGCTGCTGTTTTCTTTTCATTCCGCGGGATTCAGCTTTCGTATCTGCTCTGTCAGTTCTTTGCCGCCCTGCCGGTACCATTCCTCTGTAAAAGTGTCAAAATAGTTCACAGGCTTTTCTCCCATGATGATCTGAATAAAAGTATTCTTCTCATAATCCTGGAGAGATTTCGGCAGCTCGCCGTCTGTATCGTCCAGATAATTTCGCCGGGCCGGCCGGTAGCCGCCGTCGATCAGAAGGCCCACCGCGGATATCCGCGACTTATAAGCAGCCCATTCCTCCGGTGAAGGGGAAAGCCCGCTGAGATAACGTTTACAGGCCTCAAAATAGGACCGGGAGATAGCGCTCATATCCTCCGTTCTTCTTTCTCCGGCCAGAGCTTCTCTGATTTCCTCCGTCACCTGGTATGTGGCCTCGTTATAATCCACATTGATCACCAGCGGACGGGCCGTAGGATCCACATTCAGGGCAAAATATTCATTGACCTCCCGGGCGTCCTTTGCCTCGTATCTTGTGTAATCGAACAGGACACTGATGATCTTCATGACAATTTCCGGATGCTCATAGCCTTTCCGCACCACTACATATTTGTTGTCCCGAAAGGAAGCGTACACATTTTCATTTGACGGTTCCTGAAGATAATAGGGCTCCCAGTCGGCTTCGCCGCCGCTTTCATACATATCCATCAGCGGATTGTTCGGCGTCCACCACAGACCGAAAAAGGCCCCGCATTTCCCTTCCAGCACGAGATCGCGGAGATTGTTGCTGGCTCTCAGGGCAAAATTCTGATCCAGGATCCCTTTTTCGTAAAGTTCATGGAGATATTCCAGCGCCTTTTTCGTTTCTTCTGTAAGAGAGCCGTATGTGATCTCTCCGTCTTTTTTTACCCAGCGCTGGGGATGAGCCCCAAAGCTGTCAAACACCGGATCCATGGAGTAACTGGTACTGGTGCTTCCCACCAGATCTGTATTGCAGACAAGCCCTACAGGCTCCTCTCCTTCTTCCGTTCCCATACGGTTTTTCACAAAAGCTTCAACAATACGGAATCCGTCTTCCAATGTTTTGGGCTCCTCAAGCCCCAGCTCTTCCATCCAGTCTTTTCTCAGCCACATCAGACAGGGACCGTGGTCGATCACCGTCTCAGGAATCGCCATCAGTTTTCCATCGAATCTCCCCGCATCCAGAAGATCTCCTCCGTAGCTTTCATACATCTCCTTGATCCTTGGAGAGGTACAGCTTTCAAAGACCTCCGTCAGATCCTCCACAAGATCGTTTTCCACCAGTTCTTTCAGAGTCTCCCTGTCGGAAACCACCAGAACGTCCGGCAGCGTCCGGTCTTTGGCGATAATGTTCACTACCTCGTCGTACCGGTCTTCGCTTTCCATGTAAATTGTGTCGTTCTGGATATTCAGCATATTCCTGAGATATCTTGTGTAAGCATTGTCCTCATAAGTATTTCCCTCCGGAAGATTGGAATCGTTGGCGCCGCTCATCTGACCCAGAGTGTAAGTCACCAGTTCCGGATATGCTCCATAAGGAGTAGTCTTTGCTTTTTCCCAGGCTTTCCTGTTCTCCTCGGACACCTCCTGCCCTGTCCGGTAGGCGGTCTTTTCTGTTCTCTGGCATCCGCACATCAGGCAGAGGATCATCAATACGGCCAGACCTTTCCATCTTTTCTGCATATTATCTTCCTTCTTTCGGGAATCTCATTTCCACCTTGGTACCTTCTCCCGGACTGCTGAAGATACGGATCCTGTACTTATCCCCATATAAAAGACAGATCCTGTCGTTTACATTCTTCAGGCCGTAGCCTTCCGCCTGGTAAGTGACAAGAGTCTCCGCTTTCTTCTGCTCCATTCCAAGTCCGTTATCCTGTACGACGATCATTACTTCTTTGTCCATATCCAGAAAGGAAAGCTTCAGTATCTTCTCTCCCTCCTCTTTTTCGTCCAGACCGTGTTCCAGCGCGTTTTCCACCACAGGCTGCAGCAGAAGCTTCGGCATCTTTTCATTTTTTACAGACTCGTCCACATCCCACTCCACGGTAAAATCATGATCGTGCATTACAAGCTGGATCTCCAGATATGCCTCCATATTCCGGATACAGCTTTCCACCGTCACCATATCCTCTCCTTTGCTGAGCGCCGTCCGGTAAAAAGTGGAAAGCGCCAGGGTTACTTTGCTGATCTCTTTCTGTCCTCCCCGGATCGCCATCCAGTTGATCACAGAAAGGGTATTGTAGAGAAAATGAGGATTGATCTGGGCCTGAAGCGCTTTCAGTTCAAATTCCTTCAAGGCGATTTTATTTACATACACCTCGTCGATCAGACGGTTGATCTCATCCATCATTCTGCGGAAGCTCCGGATCAGGATTCCCACCTCGTCCTCAGAGCTGCTGGATACTGTGACCTCCCGGCTTCCATGATTTACCCGGTCAATGTTTCTGGTAAGCTCTTCTATCTTTCTGGTAAAAAGCTTGGAGAAGATCAGACCAAGGAAAAAAATGATCAGCACGCAGAAAATGATCAGAGGAATCTCTTCCAGAGAAAGCCTCAGAACCGATCCTGAAATAGAATCCCTGGATTTGCACAGGTAAAAAGTCCATCCTGTATGTTCGTCGACACTTTTTACATACTCGCAGGTCTCCTTGATCCGTCCCAGGACCTTTTTTGCGGAGGACTTCCGGATCTCTGTTTCCTGAAGAGAGTGATTCAGGTATAAAACCTTCCCTTCCTTATCCGCGATCATCCCGTCGGTGTTTTCTTCTATAATGTTGGTAAGAGGCTCAAAAATCTTGTCGTAATCCAGGGTGATACAGAGAACAGCTTCCAGTGTTTTGCCGTCATATATCCTGCGTACCGCCGCAATCTCTTTTTCTTCTTCATTTACCGCCCACTGGATCCTCACATCGTCTTTCGTTTCCGCGTTCCACCACTCTCTGTCCAGATTTTTCAGAGGAACCAGCGTGTATTCATGCTCTACCTGGATACTGTCCGCAAAAAGCTGGATCTGAAGAATAGCGTCGTGATAGGATTTCGGCACAGAAAGCAGAGGATCCGCCACCTGAGTGTACTGTTCATAGGCGGCATAATTGTCAAGATCCTTCTCCTCTATGATTTCCTCAATATCAGGAGAATAAGTAAGATAGTTGATCAGACTGGCGTACACCTCGATCTGACTGTCAATATTCTCTCTTGCCTGCTCCAGAATAGACTGCATGTCCTCGATCTCCTTCTGCCGGATCAGGCTGCTCATGCGGTTATGGCTGTACAGCGCAAGCACCGTCATAGGAACTAAGCTGGCAACCACCAGAAGGATTGTCAGCTTATGACGGTATTTCATATTCTTAACTGTCTGAAGAAGTTTCCTCATCCTCCCCTGTTCCTTTCCGGTAGGATTCCGGACTGCTTCCGTAATATTCCCGGAAGCTCCTGCAGAAATAAGACACGTTGGCGAATCCCACCTTTTCGCTTACCTGGGCGACTTTCATATTCGTGCCGCAAAGGAGTTCTTTTGCTTTCTCCATGCGGAACACTTTGATAAAACGGTTCAGATTCATTCCGGTTTCTTTTTTAAAGATAAAGCTGAGGTAACCGGAGGAAAGATAAACTTTCTCCGCAAGCATTTCCAGATTCAGATCCTCCCCGTAATGCTGATAAATGTAATTTTTTACAGCAGCCACTTCATTTCTGGACTCCTGCATGGAACGCTCCAGGAACTTCTCATACTCTCTGATGTTTTCCTCCGTCACCTCAAGGATCTCCATAATATTGCCGCAGCTATAGAGGCGGTCGATCTCCTTTTCCAGGCGATGCTCGTCTGCAAACTGATTTTCCTGAAAAAGTGCCTGGATCACATTGGAGAACACAAACTTAATATACATGGCAGAAAACTGTGTATTATGGCTGTATTTTTCCTTCAGACAGTCAAAGTGCTTCCAGAGCTGATCCATATCCTTTCTGCTGATATCCTCTGAGATCATCTGCATAAGCTGGGAATCCTGCACCTCCCCCGCCGTCATTTTCAGATGTTCTTCCTCGCAGGAAAAAATATGTTTGTCCGGATTATAAAATTTTTCCTCCATCTGCTGTTCAAGCTGGCTCAGGATTTCCGGAAGACATTCATATCCCTCAAATTTTCTGCTTACCGCCAGATAAAAGCGCACCATAAAATTTCTTTTCAGAAATGTATACAGGTGGTTTGCCACCAGGATATAGTCGCAGTAAACGTCCTGGAAAAACAAAAGGGACTGGCGTTCGTTCAGATTCAGATAAAAAAACATTCTCCGCAGTTCCTTCTGAAGTTCTTCCGGAAAATCCTCCTCGGAGGTATCAAAAAAGGCAACGTCCGTTTCGATCAGCACCGCGCAGTGCCATCCGTTCCATTTTTCCAGATCAATAAGCTCCTGAGCCTTTTCCAGAATCTCTTTCTTGCCGGAATAAAGATAATTCTGGAGAAAGTACTGCTGAAGAAAATTCTGTTTCCTGCGCTCCTGGCTTTCCTGCTCTCTTCTGTCATAGATGCTTTTCTCCGCTTTCTGTATGGTCTCGTGAAAATCATCCGGATCCACCGGCTTGAGAATATAATCCGTAACTCCGTAGCGGATCGCTTCCTGTGCGAAAGTAAAATCATTATAACCGCTGAAGATCACGATCTGAATATCAGGAAAAAGCTCCTTTGCCCGTCTGGACAGCTCAAGTCCGTCCATATGGGGCATTTTTATATCTGTAAGAAGCAGATCTATACTTTCCGTCCGAAGGATCTGGAGAGCCTGTTTTCCGTTGGCGGCCTCATATACGCTGCGCTTTCCTTTTTCCATGGAAAGCAGGTATTTGATTCCTTCTCTCTCTATTTTTTCATCGTCTACAATCAAAACATTCATCATATTTTCCATACCTTTCGGGTACCTAATTTATGCTGCCGCTTTATTGTAGCATCGCTATGTTTTGTATACAAGGATACATATAACTAAAAAAAACACGGATTTTTCTACTATTCGTACAGATAAAAGTCCCCGAAAAAAATTTCTCAGGGACTTTGGAATATCTGTTCTCTTATCCTTTTACCGCGCCGGCAACAACACCCTCGATAATATATTTCTGGCAGACCAGATATACAATGATGATCGGGATAATGTCGATCATGATACTTGCCATCATGGGCCCCATCTGCACATGTCCGAAACTTCCCCTGAAATACTGCACTGCCATGGGGATCGTCCGGTACTCTTTGATATCAAGGACCAGTGTGGGCAGAAGGTAATCGTTCCACACCCACATCAGTTCCAGGATCGCTGTTGAGATGATCGTAGGCTTCAGAATAGGGATCAGCACCCGGGTATACACCTGCCACGGACTGCATCCGTCAATAAGGGCCGCCTCCTCGATCTCCATAGGAATTCCTTTTACAAAGCCGGTAAACATAAAGACCGCAAGCCCTGCGCCAAATCCAAGATAAATGATACAGATGTTGTAGGGATTGTTCAGTTTCAGCGTGTCCGCTGTTTTCGCCAGAGTGAACATTACCATCTGGAAGGGCACTACCATACTGAACACGCAGAGATAATAAAAGGCTTTGGAAAGCTTTCCATTGACCCGCACGATATACCAGGCGCTCATGGAGCAGCAGAACAGGATCAGTATTACCGACATCACGGAGATCACCAGACTGTACCAGAAGGACTTCAGAAAGTCCATCTGCGTCACACTGGCGATAAAATTGGCGATGCCGTTCCAAGTCTCAGATGTGGGAAGGCTGAATACTCCTGATGTTGTGATCGCTGATTCTACTTTCAGAGAGTTTATCAGGATCAGAAGTATGGGATACATCCATAAAACAGAAATCACCGTCAGTATAATCGTTGGAATAATACTTTTTTTCCTATTTGCCATTACTGCTGCACCTCCTTCGATGATGTAGCTTTCAACTGGATCAGCGCGATCGCTACCACCAGGATAAAGAATACCACTGCCTTAGCCTGGCCGATTCCTTTCCACTGGGGTCCGCTGCGGGCATAGAAGGTATCATAGATATTCAGTGCCAGAAGCTGTGACTGCTTGCCCGGGTCTCCTCCTGTAAGGGACAGGTTCTGGTCAAACATCTTAAATCCGTTTGTCAGGGTCAGAAACGTACAGATAGTCACAGACGGCATGATCATCGGGATCTTGATCCTGAACAGGATCTGTCTGGACGTGGCCCCGTCGATCTTCGCCGCCTCTATAAGATCCGGCGACACATTATTCAGACCCGCCACATAAATGATCATCATGTATCCGATCTGCTGCCACATCAGAAGGAGCAGCATTCCTATAAATCCGTTTTTTGCGGAAAGAGCCAGAAGGGGCTGACCCCACATGGAAAGCAGTCCGTTCAGAAGAGTCTGCCATATGTAGCCCAGTACGATTCCGCCGATCAGGTTCGGCATAAAAAATACAGTACGGAATGCATTCGTTCCTTTGAAGCCTTTTGTCAGAGCCAGTGCAATGGCAAAAGCGCAGATATTGATCAGAATACTGGAGATAAACGCAAAAGCCACCGTCAGCCAGAAAGAATGACTGAAGGTTTTGTCGATCAGTATTTTTGTATAGTTGGAAAAGCCGACAAATGTAACATCCTGTACAGTGGTGAATTTACAGAACGAAAGATAAATGCCCCAGAGGAACGGCCACAGAAAGCCGATGATAAAAGCGGCGAACGTAGGCAGCACAAACAGCGGCCACCATTTTTTAATTGTTTTTCCTACCATAGGATCCTACCTCTTTCCTTTCATGATCTTTACGGTTCCGCCTGTTGCGGCGGAAAACCTTCTCTTTTACTGAAAAAGGGGCTGCTGCAGAGTTATGCAGCAGCTCCTTATGATCTGTTCTGTAAATCTCTTTTATTCAGACAGAGCTTTCTCCATTGCCCAGTTGTCAACGAACGCGGAAACTACGTCGTCCCATGTTCCTGTTCCTGCGGCATAAGCTGTAAGCGCTGTTCCCAGAGCGTTCTTCCACTCTTCAGACGGCATTGTGGTAAAGCACCATGATACCGGGGTAAGACCTGCTTCTGTATACTCCTGATCCTGTTTTACAAACAGATTGGTAGGAGTAACCGCTGTCTTGAAGGGGATTGTAAAGCCCATATCCTCAGCCATGGACTTTGTGCCTGTCTCAGAAGTTACGCACCAGTTTATAAAGTCCAGAGTTGCCTGAATGTCTTCTTCAGACGCGTTCTTGTTTACGCACCAGTAGTTCTCTGTACCGGTAGCAAGACCTTCGTTCTCGTCATCCACGCCGAAGTAGATGGGGATCATCGCAAGTTCTTCATCACTGAAAGTCTTTGCGAGTTCTGCATATTCCCAGGAGCCGTTCTGATAGAAAACAGCCTCGCTGTTTACAAATTCGTTTCTGGAATCGTCGGCGGTCTTTGCGGAAAGCTCCGCGCCGTCGCAGGTGGAATCTGTAATATACAGATCAAAAAGATTTTTGTAGTTGTCAAGATAGGTTCCCTTGATCTCATCTGTGTCGTCAATTCCGTCTTCCTTATATTCATAATAAATCGGAAGGTTTGCCAGATGAGTTTTGTATCTCCAGTCAGAAGATCCGTCCATACCTGCGGAGGTAAAGGCTCCCTTGATTCCCAACTCGTCTTTTCTGCTCTGGATATCGTCCGCTACAGCTTTCAGATCGTCATAGCTCTTGATATCGTCCAGTGTGTATCCTGCTTTTTCCAGAAGAGTTTTGTTTACGATCAGTCCGTAGGATTCGATAACATAAGCGATTCCAGCCACCGCGTCGCCGTCTTTCAGAGCGTACGCCTCATTGGTAAGCTGTGAATAGATATCGGAATCTGAAAGATCATAGCAGTAATCCTTCCAGTTTTTCAGGCCTACAGGTCCGTTTACCTGGAAAAGTGTGGGCGCCTCGCTCTTTGCCATCTCAGACTGAAGCGTCGTCTCATACTGTCCGGAAGCCGCCGTCACTACCGTTACCGGAACTCCTGTCTCCTCGGTATATGCCGCCGCAAGATCCTGCCATGCTTCATCCTGCTCCGGCTTGAAATTCAGGTAGTAAACCTGTCCGGATGCGTCTTCTGCCATTGCCGGAACCGCCGGAACCATCGTTGCCGCCATAACTGCCGCAAGACCCAGTGCTGCGATTTTCTTCGTCTTCATAGTGTAATCCTCTCCTTTACATTGAATTTCGTTTTTTTGATCTGGCTCTATTATATTTCCGGGAGAAAAATTCCACCATGATAAAAAATCAAGAAATATGTTCAAATTTCACTTTTTAATATCCTAAAAATCTCTGTATCACCGTTCCGTCTCTGGCGTCAAGGGTCAGTATCGGAAAATCGTCCGCTTCCATACTGGAGGAAGCAATGCCGCTCCCACTCGCCAACTCTGCGGTCCATACGCCGTAAAAATCCCACACCGGAATCAGAAACCCTTTTTTATTACTCAGATTATCCCTCTGTCTCATATAGCCCAGTTTTACTTTTGTAACCGTCATATCTACGGAATCCACATTATATATAGGAACCCCGGACATATCGGCATATGTCTGCGAATATCTGTTCTCTTCGGTCATCATCTGCAGCGCGACCGTTCTTTCAAAAATATCTCTGATCTCCTCAAAAGGAAGAAGAAACTGTTTTTCATCTGACAAATCAGAAATTTCAAGGCCATCTCTGTACTGAAAAATTCTTACAGTCCCTCCGGCAAACTCTATGCTGAGTTCTTCCTGCATCCAGATCAGATCCTCCCCTTCCGCTGCAGTTTCGTCCCCGATCACAGACGCCACCCCATCTTCATATACCGGGAGCAGGCTTTCCGTTATATAATTTACCGGAACTCCGTCCACAACCCGTTCAAAAGTAAAACCGTCTCTGGCTACCGGACCGTTTTTCCCGTCTCTGGGCAGGGTATCGTGATATTCCGAGCAGATCTGAAATCCCTGCAGCCCTATTCCTTCCAGAAATTCCAGGGCTTCTTCTCCTGTCACTTTTCCGGTGTCCACGGCATATTTCTCAAACAGCTCCGCCTGCCAGCTTTCCAGATCCTCTACAGTATCTGCAACCTGGGAAAGATCCGTTAAACAGGAAAAAGATTTTCTGTTTTCACCGATATTGCAGGCATAAGTATAAGGGATCTCCCCTGCAGTAAAATTACCCCGAACACTTTGTCCGCCATTTTCCTGAGAAAATTCTTCTGATATCTTAATTTCTTTTCCGGCAGCGATCCCACGGATCATCTGCTCTGCCATTTCTTCCGTACCGGACGCTTTGTCCGCTTTTTTCAGAAGAATGGAATCCACCTGAGGTACCTCCACCGGGGCTTCTGCGGTCAAAATAAATTCCAGCGGCGAGGATTTGTCTTCCCTGGACGCGCTCCGGAGATATTCTATCCGGGAAGTCTCATAGATTTCCGGCGCCTGTACCTGCTCCGGGACTGTTTTCAAAGCGTTCCGGGAAGAAGCCTCTTTCCCTTTCGTTCCTTCAGAAGCGTCTGTGGCGTTTTCTTTTCCTGCGTTTTCTTCGGCCACCACCGCAGACTTTACCATTTTACCGCATCCGGACATTCCTGCTCCCGCCAGAAAGAATATACTGATAATCATATAAAATTTTTTTGTTTTCATATGCCACCTCCTGTAACTCAAAGGTACCATATCTGTTGCGCAAAGTATTCAGGAAAATGTAAACAAAATATAATTTCGTCAGAAAACAGCAGACACAACCGTGCCTTCTCCTTCTCTGCTTTCTACTGTGAGTTTTCCTTTATGAAGCCGGGCGATACTCTCGCACAGGGCCAGGCCCAGGCCTGCTCCGCCGTTCTGGCGGCTTCTGGATTTATCCGCCATATAGAAAGCCTCCGTCACCCTGTCCAGATCTTTCTCCGGGATTCCATGACCGTTATCCGACACCCGGAAGAATATTTTCCCGTTTTCACGCCCCGCTCTGACACTGACCCGGCCGCCTTTATCAACGGCGTGAAAAGCGTTATCGATCAGATTCACCAGAAGACTTTCCATCAGGGCGGGATCCATCTTCATAGAAAAATCCTCACATTCCACTGAAAAACAGACGTCTTTTTTCTCTGCCCGCCCCTCTTCCAGCGTCCGGATCCTGTCAAAAAGCTCCTTTACAGAGTAATCCTCCATATGGATCGCCCTATTCCTGTGCAGGCCAAGAAGTTCCAGAAGTTTTCCCGACAGTGTTTCCAGCCGTCTTCCCTCTCTTTCAATGTGCTCCAGGGCGCGGTCTCTCTGCTCCTTTCCAAGTTTCACATGACGGAGGCTGTCCGAATAGCCGATGATTGATGTCAGAGGCGTTTTCATTTCATGGGCGAGAGCCCCCAGCAGCATCTCCTGTTTTCCCGCCACTTCCTGAAGTTCCTCCATACTCCGTACTGTCCGCCGCATCATCCTGTAAATAAAAAGACCTGCCAGAAGGAAGATTCCAAAACAGATGATCAGAAACATCAACGCAGTAGACCGCAGTTCAGCAAAAACATCCGTGATATTTCTCACGGAAAGGATCAGATAGCCTTCCGGCTGCTCCGGTACAGTCTGCTGAAGCAGAAGGATCTTCCCGTCCAGCCGCTGGATCCGGTAGTCTTCCGCGCCGCTGTCCTCCGGAATATCCATCGCCTTAAGATCCACAATCTGATATCCTATAAAATTCCCTTCCACTTCTCCGCTCTCTCTGTTGATCAGGGCGTAGCCGTCCCCGTAGCACATCCGGAACTGGAATTCCCGATAAGCCTTTTTTCCGGTCTCCGACATCAGGCTGTACTGGCTTCCATCCCAATACTGCTCCATCAGAGACGCGGCTGCTTTCAACTGTCTGCCGAAGGTCTGAACCGTGTTTTCCAGTGCTCTCTTTCCTGTGAGGAAAAGGCTCAGGCCGCCTACCAGAACAAGGGAGAACAAAAGAGTGGTCAGCATCAGAGCAACCGTTTTCTTCCATAACTTCATCCGTTAATCCTCCAGACGGTATCCAAGCTTGGGAATCGTCCTGATCTCCTCATACAGTTCCAACTTCTTCCGCAGCTGTCCCACATGCACGTCCACAGTCCTGCTCTCTCCCAGGAATTCCGTCCCCCATACTCTGCGGAGTATTTCCTCTCTTCCCAGAGCAATGTTCCGGTTCTGAAGAAGGAGAACCAGAAGATCATATTCCATGGGTTTCAGATTCACTGCCACGCCTTTTTTCGTCACCTGGTGCTTTTCCAGATCAACCTTTACGTCCCGGATCTCAAGGATCTTTTTTGCTCTTCCTGTCCGCTCCAGTACCTTTTCTATGCGGACAAGAAGTTCCAGCATCTCAAAGGGCTTCACCATATAATCCTCGGCGCCAAGCTTCAGACCTTTTACCTTGGACGCCACGTCATCCTTCGCGGTAAGATAGATTACCGGAAGATTTTTCTCATTAAAATCATCCATCAGGGAAAAACCGTCTTTCCCCGGCAGCATGATATCCACAAGGGCGAGATCCGCGTCCTCATGCCACAACAGCAGCCTGCGGGCTTCCTCCCCGTCATAGGCTGCTGCTGTTTCATACCCTGCTGCGTTAAGATTCATACAGAGCAGTTCAGAAATCGCCCTGTCGTCTTCGATCACCAGAATTTTATTCTTCAATTACATGCTCCTCCTGAGGCTCTTCCTGCCGCTTTGCTTCATAGTTTTCCATGTTCCTGGCAGAAGCGTCCGTTTCTTCATCGTCATCTTCTTCTGCTGAAGCATCTTCCGCCGCAGTTTTTTCCGAAAGTTCAGTTTTCCCTGTTTCTATAGGGGAAGGATCGTCGCCTTCGGATTCATCGTTTTCCTGTCCCTGCATATCTTCCGCCTGTTTGTTTTCCTCTTGTTTATTTTCCGCCTCCCGCTTATTCCGTGAACTCCAGGGCGCGTAAACCGGCTCCTGTTCCCGCAGTTCGGCTGCGGCAGCTTCCTCCTTCTCTTTTGCCCTCTGCCGGAATTCCGTCAGCGTTTTAATTCCCTTTCTGATGAGGAAAAGAAATACAAGATCCACGATACCGTTCGCCAGAAGGACGGCGCCTGCAAAGACGATCATCACCTTTACCGCAGAGAAAGGATTCACGATCATAACAGCGCCAAGAGCGATAAAAATAAGACTGCCTGCCAGGAGGATCTTCCATTCCAGACCCTGGCTGTCCCTTTTTTTCATCTTCACGCAGCCCTTCAGGACCCATACGCTGTCTGTAAGGATAAATGTTCCCAAAAGTACCGGAAGGAGACTGACAACCACCTCGGGATTATAAAACAGAAAGATTCCAAGTACCAGAATCAGTCCCCCTGAAAAAAGATCCATTAATGTGGAATTCTGTTTTTCCTGTACATAAATCCAGATATGGTAAAGCCCCGCCGCGATCAGCACCACCCCGAATATAAATCTGCATAAAATATTTACTGCATCTACAGGCATACATATCAGACAGAGCCCCAGAAGAATATAAATCAGAGATGTGGCTGCCTGTCCTTTCAAAATCCTGCTGATTTTTTCCCGCATAATTTTTTCCTCCTTTTATGCATTAGTATACCCTTTTTCTTCCAATTCGTCCAGAAAAAAAGCCTGTTTTTTCTGATATTTCAGACAAAAACAGGCTTTTTTATAATTATTTCAGCGCAGTATTTTTTTTATACTATAACTCCTTATAATTCCTTCTGCGTTTTTTTCAGATCTCTGGTATTTTTTTCCACCATTTTCCGGGGAACCATGATCTGGTGTCCGCACCCTGTACATTTCAGCCGGAAATCAGCTCCCACACGAAGGATTTCCCATTCACGGCTGCCGCAGGGATGGCTTTTTTTCAAAGTGACAATATCTCCCACTTCATAGGCAAAACCCATCTTTTACTCTCCTTTTACTCTGATCTGCGAGAATACTTCTCCTATAGGATCTTTGATAAGCAGATCCGCGTTGCAGTCTCTCGCCGTTGACGCTTTATTGATCACCACAAGGCAGTCTCCCCGGAAGTAGTCGATCAGTCCTGCAGCCGGATAAACAGCCAGAGAAGTTCCGCCGATGATCAGAACCTGGGCTTTAGAAATGGCGTCTACAGATTCCGCAAGAGTTTTGCTGTCCAGCCTCTCCTCATAGAGCACCACATCCGGCTTCACCACTCCGCCGCATTCACAGTAAGGCACGCCTTTGCTGTTCTTCACATAGGAAAGATCATAAAAACGGTCGCACCGCATACAGTGGTTTCTGTATACGCTTCCATGAAGCTCCAGAACCTTTCTGCTTCCGGCCATCTGATGGAGGTTATCAATATTCTGTGTGATCACCGCCTTCAGCTTTCCTGCCTTTTCCAGCTCTGCCAGCTTTATATGGGCCGCGTTGGGTCTGGCAGTGTCGCAGATCATTTTGTCCTTATAGAATTTAAAAAATTCCTCCGGCCTGCTCAGGAAAAACGAATGGCTGAGAATTGTCTCCGGCGGATAATCGTATTTCTGATGATACAGCCCGTCCTGAGAACGAAAATCAGGGATTCCGCTCTCTGTGGAAACTCCGGCCCCGCCGAAAAACACCAGATTATCGTGCTGGTCGATGATTTCCTGCAATTGTCTGATTTTGTCTGCCATTTCTACCCCTTCCTTCTGGTCAGGTCTTACGAAACATCCTCGGCATTCACCTGTTTGCCCTGTACTACGAATCTGGTAGATTCATTGCCGGTACAGGTGGACAGCGTGACGATCTTATCTTTTATTGTAAGATCGGTATCGTCTGTCTTGATATCCGAATAGCCTTTGATGGTGTCCAGATATTTCTGGAATTCGTCCCCCGGCCCTTTAAATAATGTGTAAGTATCGCTGTTTACCCCGGTAGTATAGGCTGCGATGATCTCGTAGCGGTAATTTTTTTCCGGAGTGAGTATCCAGAAATACTTACTTTTTTCATAGGTTGCCTGATCTTCTGAAAACTTTTTTAGCTGGCCGAACATGGAGCCGTTTTTCATATTATGGCCGTACACCAGCGTATTGCAGTCTGTAAAATCGCTGCTGTTTTCATAATCTATGAAAATGGTTCCCGCAAAGTTATAATTTTTTTCGTAGGTGGTATGAAGATATTCCTCGTTGTCCTTTCCCTTTACAACCGGGTAACTGATATCGTTAAGCGCTTCTATGTATATCCATCCCACTACGTCCTCATTGACGCTCTTTAACGCGGCAAAATCAACGTCAATAGGAGGTTTCGGACCCTGATCCTCCTGCTCGGTCTGTTCTGTGTCTTCCGTCTCCGGGGCGCGCTCTGTCACCGCCATCTGTTCAATATGATTGTATTCATCCGTACCCTTTTTATATTCTGTATATATGTGATACAGATTGTACGCGGCAAAACAGAATACTGCCACCGCAACGATCAGCGCAAGCGTCAGCAGAAGATCGCCTTTCTTTTTTGTCTTTTTTTTCTTGTCTTTCATAATCACACTCCTTGGCTACATTATAATGTTCCAGGAAGTTTCTTGCAACCTGTTTTCAGATAACTGTTATTCTTATATATTATACCCTCCCTGTCCAGCATTTTGTATTTCAGACTTTGACATTTTACAGAAGTCCCATCCGGTACATTTCGTGATATATCCCGTCCTCCCAGACACTTTCACACACACGGTCGGCCATTTCCTTCAATTTTTCACAGGCGTTTCCCATGGCTATACTGATGCCTGCGGCCTTCATCATGGCTAGATCATTCATACTGTCCCCAAAAGCCACCGTATCCCTCAGTTTTGCTCCGTAATATCCACAGATAAGCTCCATCCCCTTTCCTTTGTCCACCTCTTTCGGGATGATCTCCCCGTTAAAGCAGGACGTGCTGTCTCCGTAGGGAAAAATGGCGTAGTGGAACCTGTCCTGAAGATAAATCTTTGTTTTCTCTATTGCTTCCAGGTCCGTACTGGTAAAGCAGATTTTGTACGCGCCCTGTCCAGGATATTCCGCATAAGGACGGATGGGGATTCCTTTCTCTATCTCTTTCTGCATACGGATCAGCTCGGAATTTGTCCGGTCCGCCTGCGTCTGCTTAAGAAGAGCCTCCATCTGAGGATCCGTATAAATTCCCTCCGGAGTCTCAATCCTGCAGTACATTCCGTTTTCATGGAATACAGACAGACATTCCTGAATCGTCTTCTCCGGCAGAATGCGGTCCAGAAGGATCCTGCCGTCCGCTTCCACATGAGCGCCTGCGCTGGCTACCACACCGTCAAATCCCACTTCAAGGATTTCCCGGCCAATGATAGGCATGTTCCGGCCTGTACATAAGAATACTTTATTTCCCTTTTTTCTTGTGCCGCGCACCGCCTCTTTTACAAGAGGCGACGGCGCCGACAGATCAGAAACCAATGTTCCGTCTATATCTAAAAATATCATTTTTCCGTTCATGGTGTTTCCTCTGCTCATAATTTATCCGTCTTTTTTGCGGCATTATTCTGACGGCATCCTTTCGATCACGGCTGCCGGCGTATCTTTATCCATAGCTCCGGGGCCGGACACCTTAAGTTTCTTATCCTCCGGAAGATCCGTAAAGATCATGGGGATCACCGTATCGTAACCTGCCTTTTCAATCTGCTCCTTATCAAACTCGATCAGAAGCTGTCCTCTTTTTACTGTATCTCCGTCTTTTACATGAGCGGTAAAATATTTTCCCTGCAGATTCACCGTATCCACTCCGATATGGATCAGAATTTCTGTTCCGTATGTACTGGCAAAACATACAGCATGTTTTGTGTCAAAAACGCTTAAGATCGTTCCGTCTGCGGGAGCATATACCTTTCCTTCCTCCGAGATTACCGCAATGCCGTCCCCAAGTACCTTGTTTGCGAAAGTTTCATCCTTGACGTCCTCCATGGCAATGTCCTGTCCTTTTGCATAGCCGAAAAATTCCTCTTTCTCCGGAGCTTCTGCCTGAACGCTTTCTTTTCCGGAGCCATCCTCTTCCTGGGCCGTCACGCTGTCATCGTCCGTCTCCGCAGGCTTTGCCGCAGGAACATCCGCCACGTCCGGGGTCTGATCCATAAATCTTCCCAGAACCAGCGTCATGAAAAAGCCTCCCGCAATAGCCACTCCATGGGCGATCACATAATTCACATATCCGTTTCCCGCCGGATCCGCAAGAGCGATTCCCGGCAGAACAGTAGTTCCAAATCCTACTGCCGCAAGATTTGTAAAGTATACCACCAGACCGCCTAAGGCGCCGCCGATGATAGGGAAGCGGTACCGGAGGTTAATACCGAACAGAGCCGGCTCTGTAATGCCGAAAAGCACTGAAATAAAACTGGGAATACAAAGTTCTCTTGTTTTTACGCTTTTTCTGTGAAGGACCAGATATCCAAGAACGGCGCCGCCCTGAGCGATGATCGCCACAGACATCAGAGGATTCAAAAAGTTTCTTCCGGTATCTGCCAGAAGCTGGGCCTCGATAGCTCCGAATATATGATGCAGTCCTGTGATCACCACAAGCTGCTGCAGTCCGGAGAATGCGGCATATCCCACCGCGCCCAGATTCTGTGTCATCCATACAAGAGCGTTGGTGATCCCTGAAGAAAGTCCCCGTCCCACAGGGCCGATAATGGTGAACAGAAGCAGCGCTCCTACCAGTGTTGTTAAAAGCGGAGACACCAGAAGACGGATTACCTCCGGAACCTTTTTTTCAAAGAAAATATCAAGTTTTGCCGTTACAAAGCCCATCAGAAGGGCTACGATAATACCGCCCTGAAAACCTACAAGCTCCACACCCAGTCCAAAAATATGGAGAGTTGTCACCTCGACAGTTCCCTGGGCTGCCGAATAGGCGTTTGCCAGACTGCCGCTGAGCATGATACATCCCATCACAATGCCGAGAATCGGCCTGCCGCCGAACCTTTTGCATGCGCTGTAGGCCACTGCCAGAGGCAGAAAATCAAAAATAGCGCTGGATGCGATATTGATAAGCCTGTTGATTCCGAATAAGGTATCGTTGGCCTGCACCACCTCCAGATTTCCCAGTACGCCGGAAAGTCCGGTAAGAAGGGCCGCTGCCAGGATTCCCGGCATAATGTCCACGAAAACGTCAGACAGCGCCTTGATGATCCGCTGAAGAGGGTTCATCTTCTTATTCGCCACTGTTTTCAGATCACTTAAGCTCATATTTTTCATGTTATTATAATCTGCAAAGACTTCATATACATCATTGACCAGACCTGCCCCGAAGATGATCTGTACCTGGTCGCCTGCTACAAATACGCCTTTCGCCAGATCCACGTCTTCTATGGCCTTCAGATCCGCCTTGTCGTTATCTTTAAGAACGATCCTCAGGCGGGTGGCACAGTGAGCCACGCCCTGGATATTCTCTTTTCCTCCTACTAATTTTGTCAGTTAGATGGAGATTTTTTCATATCTTTGCCGCTTATTTGCATCCATATCAAATGCTCCTCCTTCTCTTTTCGCTGCAAAAATGTCCGCCTTACGATCCGTCTGTGGCCACAGGAACAAGAAAAACGTCCGGCTTTTCATTTCCTTCTTGTATGTCCTATTATATCCCGCTATAATCATAATTACATGGAGATATGTGACTTTTATATCGAAGTTTATGACATAAGGAGTTTTTATGGAGGATTATATTTTTTCCAACGATTTTACAAGAAACATCGACGCAATGATCTATACCTGCGGATACGAGGACTGCGCGCCGGGGCACAGCTATGGTCCTGTTTTAAGAAACGGATATCTGATCCACTATATTCTGAAAGGGCAGGGTATTTATAAAGCCCGGGGGAAGATTTTCCGCCTTGGTCCGGGAGACGCCTTTCTTATCTGTCCCGGGGAACTGATCTATTATCAGGCAGATATGAAAGAGCCCTGGAGCTACACCTGGATCGGTATGCAGGGCATCAAGATCAAAGGCTATCTGGAGCGGACCACTCTTCCGGATAAGCTGACTGTCCATTACGGCCAGGACGACCAGATGCGGCTTTGTCATGAAAAAATGTTCGAGGCGGATAAGCTTCCCCGAAACCGTGATCTTATTATGAACAGCATTATGTATGAGTATCTTTTTCTGTTGGCACGGAAGTTTCCCAATGACCAGCTTTCTGTCAGCGAGAAAAAATCCGACTATGTGGAAAAGGCTCTGAAATTTATCGAAGCCCGCTACTGCGATCCTGTCACAATTCAGGATATTGCGGATGATCTGAACATCAACCGCTCCTACCTGCACCGGCTCTTTAAATCTTTCACCGGCTTTTCCATCCAGGGATACCTTCTTGATTACAGAGTCAGACAGGCCTGTATCCTTTTGAGAGATACAGACCTGTCTGTCCGGGTGATCGCGCACTCTGTAAGCTACGCCGATCCATTATATTTTTCCAGGATCTTTCATCAGAAAATGGGGATGAGCCCCAGCGATTACCGGAATCATATCCGGCGCCAAAAATCCTGACTCTTTATTTTACAATAAAGGATTTTCTCTTGCTTACTACATCGAAGATAACGGCTGCCAGAAGAACAAGGCCTTTTACAACCTTCTGCATATTCTGGTCAACGCCCATGATACTCATACCAAGGTTCAGAACACCCATCAAAAGAGCACCGATGATAACGCCGGGCACCGTTCCTGTTCCGCCGTATGCGGAAGCACCGCCGATGAAGCAGGCGCCGATGGCGTCCATCTCGAAGTTTGTTCCTGCAGTAGGATTGGAAGAATTCAGACGGGCGGTAGTCACCATACCCGCGATCGCTGCCAGGAATCCCATGTTCAGGTATGCAAGGAAGTATACTCTGTTGGTGTTGATACCGGAGAGTTTCGTTGCTTTCTCATTGCCGCCTACAGCGTAGAAGTAACGTCCCGCTGTAGTCTTGGAAGAGATGTATGTATAGATTGCGATCACTACCGCGATCCATACAAGAGAGTTAGGAATGCCTTTATACTGTGCAAGGCGGAACATAAACGCCAGGACTGCGGCACAGATCACTACCATCTTTACAACAACTCCGGTCAAAGGCTCTACACGATAACCTTTTTTCACACGGCTCATACGTCCTTTCAGCACCATCAGCACATAGATGACGCAGACAACGATTCCCACTGCAAAGCAGGTAATATTAAAGCCTTCTCCGCCGAAGAAATCCGGAATGTAGTTGTTGAACAGCGCCAGGAAGTCATCCGGCATGGGAGCCAGAGTCATACCTCCTAAGACTACATTGGAAAGTCCACGGAAAACAAGCATTCCCGCCAGGGTAACGATAAAGGGAGGAATCCTTACATAAGCGATCCAGAATCCCTGCCACGCTCCAATGAGAATACCTACCAGAACCATTACCAGCATACTCAGGTAAGAGTTCATTCCGTTGTTTACCATCATGCTTCCGCCTACGGCTCCGATAAAGCAGACTACAGAACCTACGGACAGGTCGATGTTTCCACCTGTCAGGATACAGAACAGCATACCGGTTGCCAGAATAAATACATAGGCGTTCTGGGCGATCAGGTTATTGACGTTCTGGGGAAGAAGCATCTTTCCCCCTGTATTCACGGTAAAAAGGATCACCACTGCCACCAGGACGATGACCATGGTATATTTTTTTAATACTTCAGAAATTCTTATTTTATTTTCCATGATTATTCTCCTTTGCTTGATTTCAAAATACGTGACATGATCATTTCCTGGGTTGCTTCTTTGCCGTCTACCTCGCCGACGATCTTTCCTTCATTCATGATGTAGATACGGTCGGACATTCCCAGTACTTCCGGAAGTTCTGAGGAAATCATGATCACCGATTTCCCTGCCGCTACCAGATCGTTAATGATACAGTAGATTTCATATTTTGCGCCTACGTCGATTCCTCTTGTAGGCTCGTCAAGGATCAGGATATCCGGTTCTGTAAACATCCATTTTGCCAGCAGAACCTTCTGCTGGTTTCCGCCGCTTAAGTTTCCTACGTTCTGCTCCACTGTGGGACATTTTGTCTTCAGCTTTTCCCTGTACTCCTCGGCTACCGCGTACTCCTTGTCCACGTCAAGGACTCCATGAGAGCTTACTGCCTTTAAGTTCGCCAGGGTGGTGTTGATCTTGATGGGATTGCTGAGGATCAGTCCGTTGCCCTTACGGTCTTCTGTCACATAGGCCAAGCCGTGCCGGATGGCTTCTGTCACAGTGTTCAGCTTTACTTCCTTTCCATTAAGGAATATCTGTCCGCTGATCCCCGTTCCATAGCTTTTTCCGAAAATACTCATGGCAAGCTCGGTTCTTCCTGCCCCCATCAGTCCGGAAATTCCTACCACCTCGCCTTTATGTACCTTAAAGGAAACATTGTCCACTACTTTTCTTTCTGAGTAAAGAGGATGATGAACCGTCCAGTTCTTTACCTCCATGACCACATCGCCGATCTTTGTATCAGGACGCTTCGGGAAACGGTCTGTCAGTTCACGTCCTACCATTCCCTGAATGATACGCGCCTCGGAGATATCGTCTTTTTCCTTGTCCAGCGTTTCGATAGTGGAGCCGTCACGGATAACTGTGATCTTGTCCGCCACATAGGAGATCTCGTTCAGTTTGTGAGAGATAATGATGGAAGTCATCCCCTCTTTTTTGAATTTCAGAAGAAGGTCCAGAAGCGCTTTGGAATCATCTTCATTCAGAGAGGCCGTCGGCTCATCAAGAATTAAAAGCTTTGCATGTTTCGCCAGTGCCTTGGCGATTTCCACAAGCTGCTGCTTTCCTACTCCGATATCCTTGATCAGCGTACGGGAAGACTCTTCCAGACCTACTGTTTTCAGATACTCGTCTGCTTCCCCATAGGTTTCGTTCCAGTTGATAGAGTACGATTTTCCCTTTTCATTTCCCAGATACATATTCTCGCCTATGGTCATATAGGGGATCAGAGCAAGCTCCTGATGGATGATAACGATGCCTTTTTCTTCACTGTCCTTGATCTTTGCAAAGCGGCAGATCTCGCCGTTGTAAATAATATCTCCCTCATAGGAGCCGTATGGATAAATCCCGCTCAGTACGTTCATCAGCGTGGATTTTCCTGCGCCGTTCTCTCCTACCAGCGCATGGATCTCTCCTTCTTCCACCTTCAGGTTTACGTTATCCAGGGCCTTTACACCGGGGAATGTTTTGGTAATATTTTTCATTTCCAAAAGTATCTTAGCCAATGATGTCCCTCCTTTTCCTAAATTTACAGGCGGGGGAGAAACGCCCCCGCCTGTGTCCGTGTCATAATGAAATTATTTTAACTGGTCTGCTGTGTAGTATCCGGAGTCAACGAGGATTTCCTCATAGTTGTCTGCCGTTACAACAACCGGTTCGCAAAGATATGTGGGGATTGCGCCTGTTCCATTGTCGTAGGATTCTGTATCATTTACTTCCGCTTCTTCTCCGTTCAGCACTGCCTCTACCATTGTAACAACCTGGTCTGCCAGTGTACGGGTATCTTTGAAGATATCCATTGCCTGTTTTCCTGCTGCCAGATTCTTTACATTCGGAAGGTCACAGTCCTGTCCTGTGATAACAGGATATTCACCTGTATAGGAAGCTGCCAGAGAGTTTGCTACGCCAAGAGCTGTGGAGTCGTTGGAGCAGAGAACTGCGTCCAGATTCGTTCCGTCGGAATAGTTTCCTGCAATAATGGTATCCATTCTGTCCTGAGCCTTTGCGGAATCCCATGCCTGGGTAGCGCATGTCTCAAAATCTGTCTGGCCGGATTTTACAACAAGTTTTCCTTCGTCAATGTACGGCTGAAGAACATCCATAGCGCCTCCGTAGAAGAAGGTTGCATTGTTATCGTCCGGTGCTCCCGCTACGATCTCCAGGTTAAAGGGACCATCTTCCTCTTCAAGGTTCAGCGCGTCCACAATATATTCACCTTGTTTCTGGCCTATCATGTAGTTGTCAAATGTTGCGTAGTAAGTTACTGCGTCGGATTCCATCAACAGACGGTCATAAGCGATAACCGGGATTCCGGCTTCCTTCGCCTGTCCCAGAGGCTCGCCCAGAGAGCTTCCGTCAATGGATGCGATTACCAGGATATCGCAGCCGTTGGAGATCATGTTCTCTACCTGGGATACCTGTGTAGCAACCTCATTAGAAGCATACTGAAGGTCTACTTCATAGCCGGCCTCTTCCAGAGCCTTCTTCATGTTGTCGCCGTCCTGATTCCATCTCTGGAGATCCTTGGTGGGCATTGCAACGCCGACAAGTTTCTTCTCGTCATCGGCCTTTACTTCTTTTGCCATTCCCGGAACTGCAACCATTCCTGCCACCATGCATAAGGTCAGTAAACCTGCAACTGCTTTTTTCTTCATACTTAGATCCTCCAATCTTTTTTTGTTTTGGGATACGTCCCTTCTCTTTAAGATGGTTTTACTATAGCACAGACAGTTCTGGAAATAGTTGGCAAGCATCTGTAAATTTTTGAGAAAAAGAAAAATGCCCTGCAGGATGCAAGACATTTTTGTGCCAAAAATATGCTATTGACTTTTTCTTTCCGCCGTTTTCTTTTATCCCATGAGGTCCTTCTGGACATTAAGATAAACGTCCTCTCTGCTGTAAAGCCCGCTGTCGATCACAATCTCATCCAGATTGTCTCTGTTTACCGCCACAGGCTCCAGAAGAAGAGCCGGAACGTCGTAGGAGCCATCGTTCATTACAGCCCCTCTCGTATCAATATCTTCTCCACGAGCCAGCTTTACGGCAAATTCCGCCGCAGTCTCCGCTTCTTTTTCCATCTGTTTAAATACAGTCATGGACTGGGTTCCCTCTACGATCCTCTGGCAGGCCGTAAGATCTCCGTCCTGTCCTACCACCGGGATGCTTCCCGCTCTTCTTGTCTCTGCCAGAGTCGTGATCACCTGATTGGCGATTCCGTCATTGCCGCACATGATCCCCGCCACGTCCGGAAATTTCTCCAGTCCCTCGTTTAAAGCATCTACAGACAGTTCCGCCCTCCAGCCCTGGCAGTTGGCCGTATAGACTACTTTCAGGCTGCTGCCGGAAAGTACCTTCTGGAATCCTTTGCGGACAAGTTCTACATTATTGTCCTCCTCCGAACCCTGGATCATAAAGATCTCTCCGTTTTCCGGCACCTCTTTCACAAGAGTTTCCGCCATGAGCTCTCCTACTTTTTCATTATCAAAAGATATGTAGAGGTCTGTGCCCGCATTCTGTATGAGACGGTCATAGGAGATTGTTTTGATTCCGGCGTCCTTTGCCTCAGTCATCACTTCGGACAGAGCCTGACAGTCCGTAGCTACTACCACAAGAACGTCCACCTGCTTCCGGATCAGATAACGGATCTGGTCGATCTGCTCCTCTACGTCTCCATTGGCATTCTGTACATTTGTCTCCGCTCCGAGAGACTCCGCCGCCGCCACAAAAGCGTCCCTGTCCCTGAGCCAGCGGTCCAGCACAAAGGTGTCAAAACTCAGACCGATGCTTATTCCGCTTTCTTCCTGTACAGCCTCTGTCTCCTCTGTTTCTTCCTGCTGTGTCTCCCTGCCTTTGCAGCCCGCAAAGAGCAGGCTGCCTGACAGGATGAGAACTCCCGCTGCCAGAACCGCCGCTTTTCTTCTCTTCATATTTTCACAGCCTTTCCCTGTATTCACTGGGCGTTACCCCCTCATATTTCTTAAAGATTCTGCTGAAATAGTTTGGATCGCCGTACCCGGAACGGACGCAGACCTCCTTAATGGAGTACTCCTGGTTTTTCAAGAGTTCTTTCGCGTTTCCGATCCGGACCTTTGTCAGATATTCGATAAAGTTTTCCCCTGTTTCCTGCTTGAACAGCTTGCTGAAATAATAGGGACTGATATCCACCGCGCGGGAGACCTCGTCCAGAGTCAGATCCTTCTGAAAATGTTCCCTGATATAAGTCTGGGCCTTCTCCATAATCGTTTCGGACTGTCTCTCTTTTGCCGTTTTCATATTCCGGCAGATGTCCCGGGTCTGCTCCCAAAACCAGTCTTTCAGCATCCGGATATCTGTTATGCCCTGAAGCTCATGAAGATAACGGCTCCTGTTTTTTCTGCGGTACGCCGGCCTTCCTCCCTGCGCCGCTTTCTGTTCCAGCCGGATCAGAAGCTCCAGTGCCTTGAGCTTCATCTCGTCGGACTGACCTTCATAATTCTTCTCCATCCATCCGAAAATACGATCCACGCTCTCTGTCATCCCCGCCACATCCTGCTTTACGGCACTGTGAAGATACCTGTTTTCCAACGCCTCCGGCACGTCCTCTTCGCTGTCCGGAGGAAGGGAGATATCGTTGATGTGGACTACATGGCTATCTTCTTCTCTGAGCGCCTGAAGCGCCTCCCCGTAAGATTCCCGCAGGTTTTCTTCTTTTTTTACTCCGCCTATTCCTGCCCGGAACCGGCTGTCGATCCTCGCCTCCAGTTTATGCACCATATTTCTGGTCCTTGTAAGGATATGCACTCTCTCCTCATAAGCAAGGATTTCTTTTTCCGACGGTACCATAAGGACCACGCGGTTTCCCATAACAGGGCCCACCAGACATCTGAAAAATTCTCTGGCCGTTTCCCTGATCTCGGAATAATACTTTTCCGCTCTCACTCCTGCTCCCACCGCGTTGGTAAGTATCCCGTTCTCATCATTGTCTCCAAATTCGATCACGATCATAAACCCGTATTTTTCTTCAATCCCCATAAGCTGGCGGTATTTGTCATTATAGTTGTGAAAGGCGTCGGGCAGGAGCAGATTATACAGATATCCGCTTTCAAGAATAGGGATCACCGTTTCCAGCTTTTCCCGGATCTCCAGATCATCGCTGCGCTTCTGGCGGGCTTCGTCCACCTTCCGCATGGCTTTCATACAGACGTCAATGATCACTCTCTTGTTTACCGGCTTTGTAAGATATTCCAGAACGCCCAGATTGATGGCCTCTTTTGCATAGCTGAACTTATCATAAGCAGAGATCACGATAAAAACAATGTTGCTGTTGTACTTCTGGATCTCCTTCATCGCCTGGATCCCGTTCAGTCCGGGCATCTGGATATCCATAAAGGCAATGTCCGGCCGGAATCTTTCCGCCAGCTCCACTACCGCTCTTCCCGTCTTGGCGCTTTCGATCTCACACTCATCTCCGAAATTGGAGTCTATGATATTTCTCAGCGCTTCCAGCATGATCCCTTCGTCATCAGCCAGCATTATTCTGTACATGCTTCTTCCCCTCCTGTTATTTTAGGTATGGTAAGGACAACTTCTGTTCCCTGATCCAATCCTCCGCTGTATATCTGCATCAGCCCTTTCCTGTCGTAAAAAAGCTCCAGACGGCTGATCACATTATTCATTCCGATACCGGTAGAGTCTGACTGCTCTTCTCCATTTCCCGCATGGCCGCTCAGCACTTCCTCTATCCGTTCCCTGCTCATTCCCTTTCCATTGTCCCGCACACAGATCACTATTTTTTCCTCTTCTTCCCGGATCTCCAGATGTATCTTTCCTTCCCGCTCAATATTCCGGATACCGTGGTTTACCGCGTTTTCCACAATGGGCTGAAGGATCATGCTCGGCACGCGGCATTCCATGATCCCCTGGTCGATCTCTTTTGTAAAATGGATATCTCCAGCAAAACGAACATTCAGGATATAAATATAGTTCTCTACAGCCTCCACTTCTTCCGCCAGACTTGCGTCTCCCATTCCCTTCTTTACATTGTACCGGAAAAAATCCGCCATTTTTTCCACAAAAACGCAGGTTTTTTCCGCGTCCTCCATCATGGCGAGCTGCGCCCCTGCATTAAGGGAATTAAAGAGAAAATGGGGGTTGATCTGTGACTGGAGAAAACGGAGCTGCGCCTCCTTGAGATGGTTTTCCATAAGCAGCTCCCTCTCCATCATCTGCTGTTCCTTTTCCATGCTCTCCTTTGTCCGGATAATATATTCCTCCAGACTTTCCACCATGGTGTTAAAAGCTCTCGTTACGATCCCTACCTCGTCAAGGGAATCTGTTTCAGGCATCTTCACGCTGAAGTTCCCCTGGCCTACCAGATTGGCTGTTTCCGCCAGATTGGTAAGAGGAACGATCATCTCCTTTGTAAACAGGTACAAAATGGCGATACTGATACCCATCATCACGATCATGATCACCAGACTGGAGATTTCCAGATAAGTAAGCGCCTCTCTCAATGTCTGATAACTGGAAGAATTATTTCTGAACTGCTGGCTGTTCAGCTCTTCAATATAGCTGTTGATATATCCGTACAGATTCTGCGTCTCTTCATAAAGATTTTTGTATTTTTCTACATTCCGCCCTCTTTTGGCAGTTACCGCCTCCTCGGTTACTTTCAGATATGTATTGGACATTTTCCGGATCTTCCGTTCCAGAAGCTTTGCCGGATTGGATGTGATCTTATAATTCAGCCGCCCGAGGAGATTGCGGTATGCCTGCTCGCTCCGGTAATAATCCTCCAGGGATTCGGAGCTTTTTACACTTAAATAGGAATAAAGATCATCCTGTACTTCGTCCAGAGCCTCGGAAATCTCTGTCATGTTCACATTGCTGGAATAAACCGTATCCATTTTTTCAATGATCCGATTTACCTGGAAATAAAGCAGCGAATCAATGAGAAAAAGAAGCAGAGTGATAATTCCCACAGCAATCAGCACTTTCCTGGCAAGGGGGATATCCTCCCAGCGTTTCCTCTTAACTGTTTTCATTTTCATACCGCCCTTCTGAATCAGAGGAAAGCGCCGTGTCCTCCGTAATAAAGTTCAGATCTACATTATAATAGGAATTCACCCGTCCTTCCTGCTTATACTCCCAAAGAGCCTCAACCGTGTCTTTTCCCATCTGCACAGCATCCAGGCTGAAGGTGACAGGGATCAGGCCTTTTTGTACGGCTTCCCGGATAGCATCGGAAAGATAATAGCCGATGATCTTGACATCCCCTACCATATTAAAGTCGATCATCGTCTGGTAGGCGCACTCTGTCGTCGTCTCGTCCATGCATACAAGAATCTGGGGCGGCCCCTGGGGATCCTGGAAAATCTGTCTCATGGCCTCTTCAATATCAAATTTGCTGCCGGTGGTCATATTCCGGGCAGTTACCTGGATTTCTTTTCCTCCCGGAGTATTCTTTACCGCGCTGCTGATCAGACTGTAGATCTGATTCTTTTCCAGATCCCCCTCCTCGCTGTTCAGAAGGATCAGGATATTTCTGGTATTCTCATCCATAAGCTTGACCACCTGCTGGCCGTAAGCCTGACCAAGCTGGTAATCGTTGACGCCGACAAAGCTCTGGCGCTTGCTGTCCTGGGCGTCGTTCATCACTGTCACTACCGGGATCTTCTGTTCCACAGCCTTGTTGATCTCATCCTTCAGATCTTCTTCCCCGTTGTACTCCAGGATGATCCCGTCCACGCCGGACGCAATACTGATCTCCATATAATCGTTTTCATCATAGCCGTCCGCCTTGCTGCTGACCATCAGTTCCACATTGACTCTGTATTTTTCCGCCTGTTCCTTTGCGCTTCCGTAGACCGCCTGCCACAGTTCCTCGTTTCCGCTGTCCACGATCATTGCGTATTGATAATCGTAGGTCTGCGTTTCCTCCGCTTCCTCAATCCCGCTTCTTTCCCACACGCTTTTAAAAAAATTGTTCATAAAGATGAGAAAAAAGACGACAAAAAAGACACCCAGGAAAATCAGCCATATTTCTTTTTTTACAGTGTTTCTTCTGCTTTTTCGATTCATAACTTTATATTATATATTTTTTCTGAATAATTTCAAGTATATACCAAAACATACATACAACGAAAAAAACTGATATGCCATGGTTAATGATTCAGCCACGACATACCAGTTTTGCTTTTTGTTTAAAACAATTCCCGCATCGCCGGGTACAGTTTTCTGAATTTCTGGTAACGTTCTTCATATTTTGCCACCAGCTCCGGTTCCGGCTCCACTGTTTCCACTACATGGACAAATTTTTCCGCAATGGTTTCCACATCAGGATAAGCGCCGCAGCCTACTGCCGCCAGCATAGCGCCTCCCATGGAAGGACCTTCCTCCACTGCCGGAACATCTACTTTCAGATTCATCACATTGGCGATGATCTTTTTCCACAGAGGACTCTTGGCGCCTCCGCCGCAGATCTTTGTCCGCTCTATATGGATTCCAAGGCTTCTGGCAACCTCCAGGGAATCCCGAAGACCGAAAGCCACTCCCTCAAGAACCGCCTGGGTCATGTCTTCTCTGGACGTATCCATGGACATTCCGAAAAAGACGCCTCTTGCATCGGGATTGTTATGGGGAGATCTCTCTCCCATCAGATAGGGCAGGAAAAACACCTGATTTTCTCCAAGCTTTGCGATTCCTTCCTGTTCTTTCGCAAAGTCCTTTGTATGCAGGATTTCTTCAGACCACCATTTGTTGCAGGAAGCCGCGCTGAGCATACATCCCATCAGATGATATTTTCCATCTGCATGAGCGAAAGAGTGAAGGGCGTTATTCTCATCCACGCCGAATTCTTTGCTGGAAATAAACACTGTGCCTGAGGTTCCCAGAGAAATATTGCACTGTCCGTCCCCTACTGTTCCTGTCCCAACTGCCGCTGCAGCGTTGTCTCCCGCTCCGGCGACAAATTTTACATCTTCGGGAAGTCCCAGTCCGTCAGCAATTTCCGGTTTCAGGGTTCCCACTACCTGCCAGCTCTCATAAAGCTTCGGAAGCTGTTCTTCCGTAATACCGCAGATGTCCATCATTTCTTTTGACCAGCAGCGGTTCTTCACATCCAGAAGGAGCATACCGGAAGCGTCAGACATATCTGTACAGAAGGAGCCTGTCATGCAGTACGCCAGGTAATCCTTTGGAAGCATGATCTTCTTTACCTTTGCGAAATTCTCCGGTTCGTTTTTCTTCATCCAGAGGATCTTCGGCGCCGTAAATCCGGCAAATGCAATATTGGCGGTATACTGAGAAAGCTTCTCTTTTCCGATCACCGTATTCAGATAATCGGTTTCCTCCCCTGTTCTTCCGTCGTTCCAGAGAATAGCGGGACGGATCACATGATCCTCTTCGTCCAGAGTTACAAGGCCATGCATCTGGCCGCCGCAGCCGATACCCGCTACTTTTGACCTGTCGATATCCGCCGTCAGTTCTTTGATCCCCTCCATGGTCTCTCTCATCCAGTCTTCAGGATTCTGTTCAGACCATCCCGGATGGGGAAAGTACAGCGGGTATTCCTTTGATACGATTTTTTCTATTTTTCCGGATTCCTCCATGAGAAGGAGCTTCACAGCGGAGGTTCCCAGATCCACACCTATATAATACATATTTCTTCTCCATATTTTCCGGAGCATCCCGCAGACGCAGGATGCTCCGTTTTTTTACTTTTCTGAAGATTATCCCCAGGGATTTTCTGTAGGATATCTTACTCCTGCCGGCTGATTGTATCCGATCTCGTTTACCGGAACGCCGATATATTTGAATACTTCAAACAGAGCTTTGCCCCAGTGTCCGAAAGCCACTGCTCCGTGGTGCGGGAAACCGCCCTCGATCAGGACATGACGGTAGAATCTTCCCATTTCCGGAATCGCGAATACACCGATGGAACCGAAGGAACGGGTTGCAACCGGAAGCACCTCGCCGTGGGCGATATAAGCGCGCAGCTTGTTGTCCGCTGTGCTCTGAAGGCGGAAGAAAGTGATATCTCCCGGAACAATATCGCCTTCCAGAGTACCCTGGGTAACTTCCTCCGGCAGATTTCTCGCCATGATCATCTGGTACTTCATCTCGCAGGAGGTCAGCTTGCTGGAAGCAGTATTTCCGCAGTGGAAGCCCATGAAGGTATCTTTCTGGGTGTAGTTGTATTTTCCCTTGATTTCTTCCTCATACATATCGTTGGGAACGGAGTTGTTGATGTCCAGCAGAGTTACGATATCATCGCTTACCACTGTGCCGATAAACTCGCTGAGAGTTCCATAGATATCCACTTCGCAGGATACCGGAATGCCCTGTGCGGTAAGACGGCTGTTCACATAGCAGGGAACAAAGCCGAACTGTGTCTGGAATGCCGGCCAGCACTTTCCAGTAAGAGCCACATATTTGCGGTATCCCTTATGCTCCTCTACCCAGTCTTTTAAAGTCAGCTCATACTGAGCCAGTTTCGGAAGGATTTCCGGTTTCTTATTTCCTGCTCCCAGTTCTTCTTCCATTTCTTTTACAAGAGCCGGAATTCTCTCGTCTCCCGCATGTTTATTGAAAGCTTCAAAAAGGTCAAGCTCGGAGTTTTCCTCGATTTCCACGCCGATGTTGTAAAGCTGTTTGATAGGCGCGTTGCAGGCAAGGAAGTTTAACGGACGCGGGCCGAAGCTGATGATCTTCAGATTGTTCAGCGCGTAAACAGCCTTTGCGATGGGAACAAATTCATGGATCATATCCGCGCATTCCTCTGCGTTTCCTACCGGATATTCCGGAATATAGGCTTTGATATTGCGGAGCTGCAGATTGTAGCTTGCGTTCAGCATACCGCAGTATGCGTCGCCGCGGCCCTGCACAAGGTCGTTTCCTGATTCCTCAGCCGCTGCGATAAACATCTTCGGTCCTTCAAAATGTTTTGCAAGAAGGGTTTCGGAAATTTCCGGTCCGAAGTTTCCAAGATAAACAACAAGGGCGTTGCAGCCTGCCTTCTTTACGTCTTCAAGAGCCTGCACCATATGGATCTCGCTCTCTACGATACAGATAGGACATTCGTAGATGTCGTCTGCGCCGTATTTCTTTGTGTAAGCGTCAACAAGGGCTTTTCTTCTGTTTACGGAAAGACTTTCCGGGAAGCAGTCTCTGCTGACTGCAACAATTCCGATTTTGATCTCTGGTTTGTTATTCATGGTTTTTTCTCCTTTTTTATTATTACTTTTATATACATGTTCCCATTCTGTCAGCGGATCTCGATATTTTCTCCCTTCAGACCGTTGAAAGCGCCTTCGATCCCTGCCTCTTCGTGAGCGATGAGCCATTTGTTCTTCGCCGTCATCAGGCTGTCCTCGCCGGACTTCTCTGTCTCAAAGGTAAGATCTGTATTTGTTCCTCTCGGAAGCACTACCACACACTGGAAACCGCCTTCGTTTACGTGGCAGGGCGCATAGTGAAGCGTGGTGGCATAAACTTCGATGCCTGTTCCCGCCGGAACCAGGAAAGCTTCGATTTTTGAGGTGTCATATGTAAGATCGTCCTCAATATCCTGCTGGCATCCCAGAAGAAGAACAAGATCCGTCACAGCCACATTGATCTCTGAATTTCTGTGATATTCCACTGCGTTCAGTTTCTTGTTATGTCCGTTGCAGAATCCGATCTGAATAGGAAGTCCGCCGAACGCCTTGTTTGTCAGCGCCTTCTCCACCTCCAGAGCTTCAAGTTCCTCTACGGACGGCACATAGATCACGTCCTCCGGAACCGGCGTGTGCTTCATTTCTCTGATCAGCGCGCTGAAATCATACCCCTCCAGCACCTTTCCGTATCTGCGGAAAGAAGCGTCTGCTACATTCTGGATTTTCATCCTGTTACCTCCTTAAAAATCCCGGGGAAACTCCAGCGTCCCCTTTTCCTTCTCCTTCGGACGCTTTTCCCCTGAAAGTAAAAAAAGCATACCACAATCCGGTATGCTTTGCGCCATTTTTCTTGTCTAATCTATAGCAGTTTTTTGACCTTTTTTTATTTCTTGTTTTCGTCTGATTTTTTTGCTCCCCTCCGGATCTCACTTGGCAGGATCCCGTACCTTTTTCTGAATTCCCCTGAAAAAGCGCGGCTTGTGCAGAATCCCTGCTCCATGGCGATCTGGCTGACCGTCTTATCCGTATGCATCAGTTCCCGGTAGGCATACGCCATGCGGATGTCCTGAAGATATGTCTTAAAATTGACTTTTATATATTTTCGGAACATTCGCGACAAATACTCCGGGGAATACCCGAATGCAGCCGCCACCTGGGTAAGCTTCAGGTCTTCCTGGTAATGATCCCTCATATAAGTAGTGATCCTGGAAAGTACAGCCAGCTTCCTGTTATGACGGAGCTCTCTTTCCTGAACCTCCGTCTCTCTGTACTCTGTGACCAGCAGATACATGATCTCATAAAACAGGGCTTTGATCTTAAACTCGTATCCCGCTGCCGCCGTCTCCCGCTGCGGTGCCCCGGCGGTTCCGGACAGGGGATTTCCCTTTCTTCCCTCTTCATAAACATGAAAGATCTCCTGCATCAGAGCGGCGGTTTCTCTGTTTTTTTCTTTTCTCTCCGGAGTGTCTACGGACTCCGGCCTGGAAAAACGGATGAATCTCTGCGCCGTAAAGTATTCTTCAAACTGTTTCAGCGGGATCTGAAGGACCGCCGTTCTGTTTTTCTCCCGGGCATGGATCGAATGGATCTCATTGGAATTAATGATCAGAAACTTTCCTGCCGTAAGAAGATATTCCTCCTCATTCAGAAAGAAGGTAAGCTGCCCTTCCATTACGGCAAAAATCTCTATGGATGTATGCCAGTGCTTTTCCCTTACATAATTTCCATTATACCCCTCAAACAAAAAAAGCTTGAAAGGAAGTCCCTCGTCCGGAATGATCAGTTCGTGCTGAAGTTCCATAATGCCAGCCTCCTGTTATGCAGCCTGCTGCTTTTCTATTTCCTATATCTTCACTCGCCTGACTGCCGTCTTCATCCAGACAGCTTTTCTTCCATACGGATTTTTCCGCTTTCCACTTCCGTAAGGGCGCCGCGGGCCAGTTTATCCACCTGCTCGTTATAATGATCCCCTGTATGGGCTCTCACCTTCTGAAAGGAAATACATAGCTTCCGGCTGTTGTTCCGCATATACTGCGCATATTTCTGCGTAAGAGTGTTTTTCGCCTTCCATATGCCGGAGGCCCACTTTTCAATCCCTTCGTAGTCATAATAGATTTTCAGGGAATCATAGCCGTTTCTCACCGCCCACTGTACTGCGTGCATGGCTCCCAGCATCTCTCCCGCCACATTGCGTATGGCAAGAGAATCCGGATTGTCGCCGCTTCCGGAGATCCACAGTTCCCCTCCTCCCGGAATCAGAAGGATACAGCCGAAGGCGTATTTTCCCACTGACTGGTCAAAGCTGCCGTCCACATAGGCAGCAAGCCCTTCTTCCTTTCTGCCTTGTTCTATCTCTTTTTTCAGTCCCTTCTTCCGGCCTGAGGAATCCCCGTCTGTCTCCGATGCGTCCGCGCCGCAACCCAGGTAGGCTCTGGCCTCTTCTTCTGTGGCAAAACCTTTAAACTCTGCCCCCGGGCAGCCATGAACGGCCTCCCGGCATTTTTCCCATGTATCAAAAAGTCCGGTCATTTTTCCCTTTTTCACCGCATATACCTTTTTTTTTGCCATTTTCTCTCCTCTATACAGAAATTCTTTTCTCTTCCCAGGACTTTTCTTCTGATATCAGCGGTACTTTCTCACCGCCAGTATGTAAAGCCTGGAAAGATTCCTGGCATACTGTGTCATCAGCCTGGAAAGCTGGGGCTCTCCGTCAATATATCTCTGATACTGCATTCCCTCGATATTTTTCAGCTTTTTTTCTTTTCTCAGATGCATCATTTCCTGGATCTGGTTCAGCACATAATCTGTATAGTAAATGTACCGTTCCATAATACTCCGGGCAGCGGCGTCCCATTTTTTATGTGTAGTCTGAAAGATCATCTGCTGTATTTCAGACGCCATCCTCCAGGTGATCCCCAGAACTCTCAGATAGCCCCCTTCTTCTTTTGCAGCCACTTTGGGGATATCCGCCTTGATCTGTCCGTGGACCATATGATACTGAAGCTGGGCGTCACATATCCTCCAGTAGTCCAGAGGGTGGGACAGGCAGTCTTCCAGTATCCGCAGATACATATGATGCATATGAAAAAGCATCTGCAGATTGTAGCGGAACTGGCTTCCCATACTGGTAGGGAAGAAAAAGCGGTTCACCACCAGAACAAACAGCACCGCTCCGATCACATATACCAGCCTTAATGCCGCCGCTTCATTTGTCCCCATAGCCATTGTAGTCATCGTAAGGGCGTAGCAGGTTACAAAAACCGCGTGAATGATCGTACCCGGCACAGCCGTATACATACATGCTACCATAATGCTGGCAAAAATGAAATGGGCCGTTGTTCCGTGAAGCAGCGGGATCAGAAACGTAACGATCAGACACCCGGCAGCCGTTCCCAGGAAACGGGTCCTCATCCGGTATCTGCTCTCCTCATACATCGGTCTCAGCAGGAGGAAGGCGTTCATCACAAACCAGTAGGAATGGCCTTCGTCAAAGATCATATTAAACGCCATTCCCACCATCAGTAAAAGACTCATACGCAGGGCAAAACGCATTTCAAAACTGTCCGGCCTCATCCTGTACAATATCCGGTCCTTAAATTTCTGTTTTGCGGGCACTTCCCACTGCTCATTAAAAAAGACACGGTCTTTCCTGCCGGACTGATAGAGGATAAACAGGAAAAGGCGCAGAAAGTCTGCCACTGACCGGTAAAAATCGTCTTTCCCCGCCTCTGCTCTTTTCAGGAGCTTCCGTCCCTCCTGTTCCAGATGCTGGGAAGGCTGGTTCATAAAATCCCATTTGCCGGCTTCTTTCATATAACACGAAAGGTCAAAGGCAAGCTTCCTGGCCTCCTCCTCTTTCGGCTTCAGCGCCTCGTTTCCGCTGGTGACAAAATAGATTGTTCTCTGCATCAGGACAGCAAACATATATTTCCGCTTTCCCTCGGAAGTTACGATATGTTTCCTTCCTCTTTTCTGATACGCCTCCTGGTACAGCACTCTCAGAAGCCGAAACAGTTCTTCCAGTTTCTGAGAGTTGCCGGGGATTTCTTCCTCCCGTGCGATCTTTTCCAGAGCGTTTCCCAAAATCTCCATACTCTTCTGCTCTGCGTGAGAATCTCCGGAAACTCTTCCGGATCTTGAATAAAAAAGTACGGCTATAAAAACAAAAACACAGCAAAAGATCATCGCCTCAAGCTGGACAAGAAAGCCCTTCCAGTCCACAGGCATCAGCTGAAGAAAAGTAAACGTCATCAGACAGGAAAAATATCCGAGAAGATTAAAAGGAGAGGATTTTGAAAAGATCAGCCAAAACGGAACGATCAGGTTCAGTATCAGGCACAGCGGAATATTCCAGGTAGCCGCATAAGCCAGCCCCAAAAGGCAGATCTGCTGCCCCAGCAGAAGCAGCATGGACGAAGCCGTATGGAATTTTTTGTAATTCACCTGAAAATACAAAGTTCCCAGGGAGACAACCATTACATACTGCGTTCCGAACAAAAGAAGCACTGCGTAAAACATAGCGAGAAAAAACACGATCACCGGAAGAGACTGAATAAATTTCCTCCGGATATCATCTGTTCTTTTCCGCATTCCCTTTACCATATCTTCTGCCAAAATCCCACCCCCTTTTTCAATACCGGAAACTGCCGGCCATCACATCTGCCGCAGAGGAATAGAAAAGCAGAACCGCGATCCCTTTCCCACAGCGCTTTCTACAGAAATGTCCCCTCCGTGGGCCTGTACAATCCATTTCACCATTGGAAGCCCCAGACCTGAACCTGCGTTTTCTTTTCCGGAACGGGACGCGTCCGCCTGATAAAATCTTTCCCAGATATGGGGAAGCTGCTCCTTCGATATTCCGATCCCATTATCCTCCACACAGCCCTGAAGCCTTCCGTCCGTTTCCTTTAAAGTCACTTTCAGCCACCCCTGTTCTCTTCCGTAGGAGATCCCGTTTCCGATCAGATTCATCCACAGACGTATGAACAGAGTCTCATCCACATATCCTTCTATTCCCTCCTGAATATCCGTCTCAATGCGGATTCCTTTTGCCTGCGCCATATCCGCCTGTTCTTCCACTGCCATTTCTGTGATCAGAGAAAGATCCAGCAGTTCCTTATGGACAGCCTGACGGCTCTGGTCCGCTCTGGAAAGAAAAAGAAGCTGGGCGATCATCTTTGACATGTTTCCGGCTTTTCTCTGGATCGCCTCCACCGCAGACCTTTCCTCTCCGGACAGCTCCCGGTCTTCCAGAAGATATTCGCACTGCGAGAGGATCACGGCCACCGGGGTACGCAGCTCATGGGAAGCGTCTGAAGTAAATCTTTTTTCCTTTTCAAAAGAAACTTCCAGCTTATCCAGCATCAGATCAAAGGTCTCCGCCATGACGTAGATCTCGTTTTTCTCTCCGGTAAGTCCGATCCTTTTGGAAAGATCCCCTTTTTCATAAATTTCCCTTGCCGTAGCAGTGATCTGGGAAACCGGCCGAAAAGCTCTCCTTACAAAGAAGTATCCAAGAACCGCCGCCAGTGCCACCATTAATGGAAACAGGAGCAGCGAGAGCCGTACCGTGATCTGAAGGCTGCTCTCCGCGTCTGTAATGGAAATGATTCCTCTTACATAGACCTTTCCATATCCCGGAATCTCAAAAACCGCGTCCCTGATCTCCCACTGGATTCCCTGAAAGGAAAGCTTGTGGACTCCTTCTTCCAAAGGAACATCCTGGGTAAATTCATAGGGAATCCTTCCGCCGATAAGATCCCCCTCTTCGTCATATGCGGAAAGATAGATGCCGTTTTTCACTTCGTAAAAATCTGAATCCAGGCGCAGCCGCTCTCCCTTCCATTCGATTTCTTCCGAAACGCCGAAGACTCTTTCCTCCATCTCCTTCTCCACAGAGGAAAGAATCTCGCTGCTGCTTAAAGAAAGAAGGACTCCCAGCATCAATACGGTAAGGATCGTCATAAACGCAGTATATAAGATTGTCAGTTTCCACTTTAAAGGCAGTTTTTTCATTCTTCCTCCCTTAATACATATCCGGCCCCTCTCACTGTATGAATGAGCTTAGGTGAAAATCCCTCGTCTATTTTTTTCCGCAGGTACCGGATGTATACGTCCACAACATTAGAGCCGCCGGCATAATCATAATTCCAGATATGTTCCTCGATCTTATCCCTGGACAGCACGATCCCTTTATTCATACAAAGATACCTGAGGATGGAAAACTCCCTGCTGGAAAGACTGATCTCCTTATCCCCCCGGTATACCTTCTGCGTATTCAGATCTACTGTCAGGTCCGCAATCTTCACAACATTTGTTTTTGTTTCCGCCGAAGAATTTTTTCTCAGCATCACGCGGATCCTGGCCAGAAGCTCTTCAAAGGCAAAGGGCTTGATCAGATAATCGTCGGCTCCCGCGTCCAGTCCTGCCACCCGGTCTTCCACACTGTCTCTGGCGGTCAGAAGGAGTACCGGCGTGTTTTTTTTCCGGTTCCTTATATGCTGCAGTACCTGAAGTCCGTTCTTTTTCGGCATCATGATATCCAGGATCACCGCGTCATAGTCCGCAGCCGCCAGATAGTCCAGAGCCTCCTCTCCGTCAAAACAGGCGTCCACCGTATACTTCTGATTTTCCAGTCTTTTTTTCAGCAGATGATTAAGATCTTTTTCATCCTCAGCAATTAAGATCCGCATAATTCTTCCCCTCTTTCTGAACCATGTCCATAGCCTTCTCCATGATGCTCCTTCCCATGCTTTCTTCCGTTTCCGGCATGTTCCCCGTTTCCGTAATTTTCCTCTGACACGCAGCCTTCTGTTTCATCTGTGTATGCTCCGCTAGAACCGCTGTCCTCTGTCAGCGCTTCTATCCGGTTCCGGATTTCTCTCATATTCATGCCCTGTACCTCCTGCGGCGTTACATCCGGATCCAGGGCCTGAAGTTCCAGATAAGCCATATATTTTCCATAGGAAAGCCCTGCTTCATGGGCGGCCTCCATTTCTTCGGAATCCGCATGATAACAGTGAGTATTTTCCTGATCCGCCGTACATTCCTCCACATTGCTGTATACCGTCTGTGTTCTGGTCTCATCTTCTCCTGTCACAACGATAGACATCCATGCGTCTTCTGAGAGATAAGTCTGGATACTTTCGTTCTCCATGATCTGTTCCACTGCATCTGTATAATTCAAGAACATAAGCTTCATGGATTTTGCCAGAGTTTCGCCGTCTTCATTATACCCTTTCACAGAAACGATCCTGTCAAAACGGTTTACATCCAGTTCCAGGGAGGGATTAATATCAATGCTGATAACTGAGACAGGGGTGAAATAATACCGGTATCCGCCGAATCCCAGTACCGCAAACAGGAGGCACAGCGCCGGGATCACACCTGCCCGGAGACGGAATGTTTTTCGGCTTTTCTGCCCATTGTCCTTATATCCCGCCGCCTTTTCCGCAAGAAACGCTTTCGTCTTTTCTTTCAGTTCTTCATCGGCGTGTATCATATCAAACGTTTCCTGAATTCTACGCTTCATATTCATCGCCTCCCAACTTTTCCTTCAGAATTTTCCTGGAACGCTTCAGGAGCGTATAGACTGTATTTTCCTTTTTGTCAAGAATACGGCTGATCTCCGGCACTGTGTACTCCTCATAATAATAAAGATACACTGCGTCCCTGTACTTGGAGGGCAGGTTCAGAACCGCCTCCAGAACGTCCCTGTGATCCTCCGGCAGGGAGGAGGGCTTTTCCATGATCTCATCTATAGATACTGTATGGCTCCGGAAAAAATTTTTCAGCAGATCTTTGCAGGCATTTACTGTTACCCGGATAAACCATGCCTTTTCATGTTCTTCATTTTCAAAGGAAACAGAACTGAGGACATACTTCAGAAACACTGTCTGAAATATGTCCTCAGTGTCCGCATTATTTTTCAGATGAACAATACATATTCTCCGGACAGTATCCGCGTATTTTTCAACCGCCCGGTTTACCTCTCCCTCACTACGCATGTTTCAACCTCATCTGTTATCTGGCGCAGACTCCATGACATCCGCTTCCATGTCCTCCATGATGCCCTTGTCCGGAGCCGCTCCCATAATAGCCGCACACTCCGCCGTTGTCCGCGTCTGTGTACCCTCTTCTGTGACTGCAGTTCTCCCGTGACTTCCCGCAGTAATCGCACACTCCGTCGTTATCCGCGTCCGTGTATCCCCTTTCGTGGCTGCAGTTCTCCCGTGACTTCCCGCAGTAATCGCATACTCCGTCGTTGTTTTCGTCCGCAAAGTTTCTTTCCTGTCCGCTTCCGTTTAAACTGCGGCCGCAGCGATCGCAGAGAAAGTCTCCGTCCTCGTCCGCACAGTTTCCGCCGGAGCAGAAGTAACTGTCCGCAGATACGTCAGAAGCGTAGGATCTGTGACATCCGGCGCCGTTTCCGCCATGTCCGTGGCCTCCTGCGAATACTGTTCCCGCACATACCATAACACCTATTGTTACTGCCAGAATCCCTGCTGATAATTTTCTCATATTCATATTCTCCTTTCATCCGTATGCATCCTCCTTACCGGAGGTTTTTCCTGTTCACTATTAATACGACTGACAGGAGAGATTCCGTCCAAATAAAAAAATTTTTTAATTTCTTTTATACATATACAAAAATTCAGGGTAATAAAAAACGCCACATCCCACGATAATGAAACATGACGCCTTTCGCCGAATAGCGGGGACAGGATTTGAACCTGCGACCTTCGGGTTATGAGCCCGACGAGCTTCCGGACTGCTCCACCCCGCGTTATATGAATGGCCTCAGCGGTGAAAGTTTGCACCTCGCCTTTTCTGAGACAAAAAGAACCACAGGTTTTTCACCTGTGGTTTTATTATAGTCCTGTCTCTATAGTTTGTCAATATATTTTTCTGAATTTTTTAATTCTTAAATTTAATTTTCTATTTTTGAAAATTCATCCTTTATTTAATCTGACAGGCTTTCCCATGGACGCCTTCCTGTCCTTCCTCCTTTCCGGCATTCCAAGAAGAACGATCGCCGCAACAGTCACCGCCAGTCCCAGAAATTCCAACGGCGTAGGAATTTCCCTGAAAAAGATCATTCCAAAGACCATAGCCGCCACAGGCTCGCCTGCCGCAAGGATCGAAACCTTCCCGGCATCCATAAACTGGATGGCAACCGTGTACAGCACATAAGGCAGAACAGATCCGCACAGTGCGTGGAGTATCATAAATCCTGTATTGGCCGCCGGAGCCTCTCTGTAAAAGGAAAAAATCTGTCCCCAGTCGCTGAGAGGAGCCAGTATGATCCCTACAGCCAGCATACAGTAAAAAGTGATCGTCAGTCCGGAATACCCTCTTTTCATAGCACTTTTTGTAAAGATACTGTACAGAGCATAAAAGATTCCGCTGGCCACGCCCATTACAATCCCCACAGGACTCAGTTCCAGCCCCGTAAGGCTTTCCAGAAGTCCGCTGGCCAGGGTACAGCCCAGAATGGCCAGCACCGCGCAGCCCGCCTTGCGCGCCGTTATTTTTTCCTTGAAAAAGACAGACGCAAGGATCAGCACAAATACAGGCGACAGGCTGAGCAGAACCGCCGCCAAAGAAAGAGGTAGATGATTGATCGCCTCATTATATGTAACATTCAGTCCAAACATTCCTGCGATTCCTGCCAGAGCAAGGATCCACAAATCCTTCAGACGCACTTTAAGCTGCTTCCGGTCGTAGATCCCGATCCCGGCCAAAAGAAGCAAAAGGGCCATGGACACACGCGATTCCACCACAGTAAAGCTGTCCATGCCATAGTTGTCCAGAGTTCTTATAAATACTCCGATAGAACCCCACAAAATACCGGCTGACACCGGAAGTATCCATGCAAATTTTTTCATGTCACTCTCTCCTCCTAACCGGAAGAAATCTTAGCACAGCCTCTGGTGTTCGTCAACATATTTCCAGGAATCCCCCGGCTTCTTTTTCTTTTCAAAGCCAAAACAGATTGCCTTCGCCGGACATTCTTTTTTGCAGGCGCCGCAGCGTATGCATTCCGGATCATTTGGATTTTTCACCGGATCCACCTGCATTTTGCAGACCTTTGCGCAGGCTCCGCAGTGGACGCAGGCTTCTTTGTCCACCCGGTAACGGAAAACCGCAATAGGATTGAATATCGAATACACTGCCCCCAGAGGACAGATATATTTGCAGAACGGCCTGTAAATTATTATGGAAAGGACAATGACCGCTGCAAGAAGCACATTCTTCCAGGCATAGAGCCAGCCTACCGTCCCTCGCATGGCTTTATTCAAAAGCACCAGAGGTATCCCGCCTTCCAGTGTTCCCGCCGGACAGATCAGCTTACAGAAAAAAGGCGCTCCCTGTCCCAGCATATCCGTCACAAACATAGGCATCAGAATCACAAACACCAGAAAGATCACATATTTCAGTTTCCTCAGAAGACGATCTCCCCGAAAAGCGCCTATCTTTTTCACAAACGGAATTTTATGGAGCAGATCCTGGATAAGCCCGAAAGGACAGAGCCAGCCGCATACAAAGCGTCCGGTCAAAGCTCCCACAAATATCAAAAAACCTGCCACATAAAAAGCAAACTTAAAATTCCAGCTTCCGATCACCGCCTGCATAGCTCCAATGGGACAGGAGCCCACCGCTCCCGGGCAGGAATAACAGTTAAGCCCCGGTACGCAGAGATTTTTCAGCTTTCCCTCATATATCTTTCCCCTGGCGAATCCCGCAAGATAACTGTTGGTGAGAAAAACCCAAAGGAACTGGATCCTGTGCCGTTTCCATTCATTTAATTTTTTCTTTTTATCCAATTCCGATACACTCCATACAGATCCTTACAGCTTTGTCAAACACTATAGACATTTCTCCCCGGGAAATCCCATAGACCATCATGACCGCGCCCAAAACAGCCGCAAGGATCCCTACGACAGGGATCCTCTCGTTCCATCTTCTCCACAGACCGCGTAGTTTCATTTTCATCCTTCCGTTCCTTTCAGGATTCTTTATCCAGGGCCTCTAACTCTTCTTCCACGATTTCTTTCCAAGCGTCCAGATCACGGGCCCCAACATAGCTTTCCCCTACGATCTCTCCTTCCTTATTCACAAAGAAAGTTTCCGGGTAAGCCTGGATACCGGAAAGCCTGTCGTTCATCAGACCTTCGTCAGGGATCAGGAAAGGATAATCCGTTTCCGCTACTTCTGCCAGAAACTTTGCCGTTTCCAGAGCGTCCTCGTCTGTCTCTTCTATTGTTCCGGTATCCATTACCATACCGATCACCTGAACGCCGTCTTCCTTCATTTCCTCACTGAGTTTCTGAAGCTCCGGAACCTCCTGGATACAGGGGCCGCACCAGGTGGCGAATACGTTTACCAGCGTCAGATCCGCCTGTGCAAAGATTTCTTCTGTATATTCTTTTCCATTGATATCTTCTGTCGTAAAGGTGCCTACTGTCTCCGGTTCTTCCTTCTCTTTTGCCGCAGCCGGAGACGCCGTCCATACACTTGCCGCCAAAATGCCGCTGATCAACAGCGCCTGAATTTTTTTATATCTTTTTTTCATATTCACTCTCTTTCTTAAGAATCGTTTCTTTTTACTTGTACTTCGGTTTCTTTAATCAAAACAGCCCTGCCGTATAGCTTTGAGCGTTGTTTCTTCTATTATTACATACCCGCACCATAAATGAAAAGTAAAAAAACTATAAATTTTCAGGGAAACAGCAGCGCTGCTCACAGTTTGACACTCATCTCATGCCATTCTTCTCCTCCCCAGGAGGAATCCGCCATACCGTCGTCATGAAATCCCATTTTCTTATACATTTCCACTTTTTCCTGAAGACAGGTCAGAAGCACAAGTTTTTTTCCATTTTCCCGCTGATCCGCCAGATACTGTCTCATCAGCTCCCGGGCAAGTCCCTGCCCGCGGTATTCCGGAAGCACTTCCAGTCCCAGGATCATAATTGTCCTTCCTTCCGGATCGTGTATATCCGTATCCGTAAAAAACTCGTCTCTGAATGAGGTTTCCTCTGTGGCAAGTCCATTGATATATCCGGCCAGCTTTCCGCTTTCCCGATCCGCAGCCACAAGAAAATATTCCGGCGCTTTCGCTACCCTCTCCAGCATCATTTTCTCTGAACAGGCTTCGTTAGGCGGGAAACAGATTCTTTCCATTTCCGCGGCCTGCATTGCCTCCTCTAAGCGGATACTGCGGAACTCAAATTTCTCCTGGAGCTTTTTCTGCGCTTCCAGGATCTGAAGCGTGGCCGGATCCTTTTTTCCCTGAAAAAATTTATCCAACACCCTCTGAAAAATCCCACACTCCGGCTCCGCTTCCGAAAACAGCGTCATAGATGACCGGAGTTTCAGATTATCCGGCCAGCCCATTACTTTTTCCGCATCGTTGGACTGTACCCGCAAAAGCGCAGCGGCTATTTCAAGCGTATTTTTTCTCAGAACAGGATCCATCAGATATTCCTGCGCCTCATCAATGTCATGAATCGCGTAATACTGTGCGGTTTCACTGTATCCAAGTCCTCTGATCTGCGGAAAGATAAACCACATCCAGTGGCTTTTCTTCCGTCCCCAGGAAATCTCCTCAAGGGCAGTTTTATAGTATGCCCGATGAGCCTCCAAAAAACGCTCCAAATAATCACTCATCTTTCTTTCTCCTTTTCCATTCAGAACAGGCTTCTCTTTTCCCGCTGTGCGGACAGCCATAAAGCTTTTCGCTTATATTCCGGCCAGTTCCTGCATAAGCTGATGGACTGTCGTCATTTCTTTGATCCTGCCCACGTTGCTGCCGCAGAAAACAAGTCCGTTTTCCACATCTCCTTTTACCGCGTCGATCAGCGCCTTTGTGATGCAGTAAGGCACTTTTGCAGGATTGCATTTTTCCAGGCAGTTATAACATTTCGCCACAGGCTGTCTTGCTTTTTCCACCTGACGGATAAACTTATTTCTGAGAGCACGTCCCGGCATTCCCACCGGACTCTGGATGATCTGTACATCCTCTTCTTTCGCGTCAATATATGCCTGTTTGTACGCCTCAGCCGCGTCGCATTCCTCTGTAGCTACAAAACGGCTGGCAATCTGTACGCCGTCGGCTCCCATCTCTATAACGCGGGCAATATCTGCCCTGTCGAAAATCCCTCCTGCCACAATGACGGGAATCGGCCTTTCATACCTTTCTTCATACTCTTTTTTACACTGGATAATATGACATATCTCGCTGTCATAGTCAAGCTCCTCCAGATGTTCCAGATCTTCTCTTGAAAATCCAAGATGTCCGCCGGCCTTCGGCCCTTCCACAACAATGAAATCCGCCGTTCTATTATATTTGTGAGCCCACATTTTAAGGATCAGCTTCGCAGCCCGGGCAGAGGATACGATAGGAGCGATTTTGGTACCGCAGGCTTCGCTTACAAGGGAAGGAAGATTCACTGGAAGTCCAGCTCCGCTTATGATCACATCAGCTCCGGCCGCCACAGCTTCCCTCACATGTTCCTCATAATGCTTCAAAGCCACCATAATATTGACTCCCACAAGTCCGTTTCCGCAGGCGATCTCCTTTGCTTTCTTGATATGCTTACTGATGGCCTTCCGGTTGCATCCGGCCTGATCCCGCTCAAACCCCTCCTCGTCATAACCGATCTGGGCGGTTGAGATCACTCCCACGCCGCCTTCCCGGGCAACAGCTCCGGCCAGACCGCTCCGGCTGACGCCTACGCCCATTCCTCCCTGTATGATAGGAAGAGCAGCGATTTTCTCCCCCAGCTTCAGGCTCTTCAGTTTTGTTTTATAGTTGTTCATTTCCCCATTTTCCTCCGGATTTATATTTTTGATTTTCAAATATTTTGATTTTCAAACTATCAAAAGTATAAACCTTTTGGTTTTTCATGTCAATAGATATTGTATTGTTTTCTATTTTATATAGTTATTAATACTATGTGTTTTGTCAAAAATTTTTTCTTCCTCACTTTTTCCATTCTGAAACAACAATTCCGGCATTTCCTCCAGCACCTCATAATACGGTCTGTCAAAGTGGCAGTAAAAAGCCAGATAAAAAAGCATATCCCTGGGTGCGCGGATGTCCCTCAACTGCCGCCCGATATATGTCCGCCTTCCCTCCTCTCCCAGATTATCCCAGCAGAGATTTCCCATTCTTTCAAGTTTTCGTGATACTGACGCATAACTCTTTCCTGTTCGTTTTGCCACCTCAGGATAGACATGCTTTGTTACCCGAATATCATCCTGGGACATTTTCTCATCAAACAGCAAGTGGACTGTTATTCCGACAGCGCAGGCAAAAGTTCTGATTTCACTTCTGATAGGGCCTAAAATCCTGCGGATTACAGCTTCCTCTTTTGTCATACCATAAAAACCCCTTTCTTTTCCTATTATTTTTATGATATGGCATATTCTTCCTGTTCCGACGTTAGGCGACATAATACGACAGCTAGAACTTTTCTTTTAGGTTGACCAGAAAATTTCTTCACTGAACATTGGGACACGGGAGACAGCGGCAGAAGAATACGGCAGACAGAAAATAACAGGAATATACTTGCGGAAAACATCTGTTTATTGGGACTTTCCATAGTATTATACGAATTCCTGTCTGGAAAATATCGGACGTTCTTAAAAAACGCAGAAAAAGATAAAGCACAAAAAAGAAGAGTTTCTGTACGCCAAAAAGCGGACATGATCTCTCATATCCGCTTCTTCTGTAGACTGAATACTATTCAGATTTCCTTTCCCTTTGTCATGATCCAGTGAAGTACAAAAGGAATAAATAAAGTGATCAAAGCCGCATAGCCCAGATACGCATAGCCTTTGCTGACTACTGTCATCAGTCCGAACTGGGCGATGGCGAAGGCCAGAAAGGTAAAGATCAGGGTAAATACCGCATTCCTTGCCAAATGGCCCTGCTGCCTTTTTGCCGGAGAATCCATCCGCCGTTCTACCGCGTTTACGCACCTGGTAACGATTCCCGAGATCATATTTACGGCTGTAGAAATCGCGCCGAGAATGATCAGCAGGGAAATAATGGGAGTAAGAATTCCTGCGCCGACTCCATTTTGCACCAGAACCAGCATCGGTACGGAAGCTGTCGCCAGATCCGCCACATAAGCCACTGCCAAAAGTCCTACAATAGACAGCTCCATTGCAAAGAAATTGCAGATAAACATGCCGACCGCAGCCCTGTTGATCTGCTTTACGTCTGTAACAGGCTCCACATGCTGGTACATTACGGAGACTGACGAAAGCTGGAACAGGAAATACAGCACCGCCGACCAGAGAGCCGGCCCGAAGGCTCCGCTTTCTTTTGAAAGAACTGTCATCTCACCGCTGCTCATACGGCTTACAGCGGCCGTAATGCTGTCCCACTGGACGATGATATTCGGCACCAGGACAAGCACAAGTCCAATGATGATAAGGACGCTCAGTGTGGACGCGCATTTACGCACAACATTGGTCCCAAACAAGGCGATAATGAAAATGAAAGCTGCCACAAAGACTGTACACAGCCAGTATGGAATCCCAAAAAGCGTTTCCAAGGTGGAACCGCCTGTGGCGAAGGCAGCCGCTGACGCGGTTCCGATCATGATCAGATAGCAGATTTCATGCAGATTTGACATGACATGCCTTGTCTTTCCATAAAACGTATCGGAAAAGCTTCTGTAATCATAGGTTTTGTGTTTATACGCATAGCGCATTCCATACCAGAAAAACACGGAATAGAGTCCCTGCGTCAATATAGGAAGGATCAGACACCAGATCCCGTAATTGATAAAATACTGGTAGATCTGCGCTCCGGAAGCAAAGCCTCCTCCGAACTGTGTCGTAAACGCTACAAATGCAATGCCCATAGCCAGAGGCATTTTACTTTTGTCAACCAACAATGAATTTTTCTTACTCATCTTTCTTTCCTCTGTAAATTAAAATTTTAGTTCCCGCTGCAGTACGGCATTTTTCTGCCGGCATCATTTATTAAATTCCACAATTTTTCCCGGATTCAGGATCAGCTTATCGTCAAAGGCCAGCTTGATATTCTTATAAAGCTGGATCATTCTGGGCCCTACAAATTCTTCCAGGAATTCCAGACGTCCGTTACCGATGCCATGTTCTCCGGAAAGCTGTCCGCCCAGTTCTTTTGACAGGGCATACAGCTCTTTCAGACAGGCATGGGTAGCGCTCTTCCATTCCTCGTCGCTCATGCCGGCGTCCCGAAGCATCTCTGTGTGGATATTTCCATCTCCGCAGTGACCGCAGGGCTCTACTCTGATTCCATGAGAAAGGGCGATCCTCTTGGCTGCCTTTACATATCCTGCAATCTTTGAACGGGGAACCACTACGTCGCATTCCTCCTGGGAAACAGAATCCGCTTTCATTCCTTCCAGGATTCCGCCCCGGACAGACCACACAGTAGCCGCCCGTTCAGGCGTATCGGCAATACAGCAGTCGTAAGCTCCGTTGGCAAGAGCAGCCTCCGAGGCGGCTTCCACCGCGCTGTCCAGCTCCTGCTGGCTGGAAGCGTCGTACATGACGATAAGGACGGCTTCTCCCTGTTTTACCGGGAACTGACGGTTCAGATTTTTTTCCACAATATCAATAAGCTCTCTCTCCAGGAACTCGATGGCTGTGGGTACAAAGGGCAGTTCCAGGACCTTCGGCACCATATCTGCGCAGGATTCCAGGCTGTCAAAAGGCATCACCAACGTCGCGCTGCAGGTAGGCGCCGGAAGAAGCTTCAGTGTTACCTGGGTCAGGATACAAAGAGTTCCTTCCGAACCGATCACCAGGTCTTTTACCGCATATCCGGTAGTGTTTTTTACTACATTGGAGGAAAAATTCATAATAGAACCATCCGGCATTACCGCTTCGATACACCGCACAAAATCCCGTGTAAGGCCATAGCGCACCGCCTTCATGCCTCCGGCATTGGTGATGACATTTCCTCCGATAGAGGCTGTCTTTTCTCCCGGATCAGGCGGATAAAAAAGCCCCTCTGCCGCGGCCGCGGCCTGGATATCCAAAAGCAGGGCCCCTGGTTCCGCAGTAATCGTCTGATTCTTATGATCTACCGGAAAGATTTTGTTCATTCTCATAACAGACAGCATGATGCCGCCGTATTTACAGGTAGCTCCTCCCGCCAGTCCGGTTCCGGCCCCGCGGCAGACTACCGGTATATTATTTTTATAAGCATAAGCCATCACAGCCGATACTTCTTCTTTATTTATTACTTCCACATAAAGCTCCGGAGGAAAAACTCCATATTCCGGCATTTCATCCCGATAGTATTCCCGTGCGATGGCCTCGCCTGTCCATACCCTGTCCGGCGCTGTCACAGAACGGATATATTCGAAATCCGCTTCATCCATTTTTTTGTAAGGATATGCCATTGTCCTAGTCCTCCTTCCGGTTCTTCACAAGTTCTGTAAGCTTTGGCACTACCTGGTTCAGATCGTCCACAATACAGTAGTGGGCCGTATTGAATATCTGCGCTTCAGGATCGCTGTTGACGGCCACGATGCATTCGGCGCCGTTCATACATGAGGTAAACTGGATCGCGCCTGACACACCGCAGGTAATGATCAGTTTTGGCCGGACTGTCCTGCCGGACAGCCCGATCTGATGAGCCGTATCCCCGAATCCATCTTCAACCATAGGACGGGTAAAGGCAAGCTGTCCGCCAAGGGCATCCGCCAGATCTTTGCAGAGAGCCACTCCCGCCTCGTTTTTTGCCCCCCGGCCGGCAACAACAATAATATCCTCTTCTTCCAGACTTTTTTTCTTTTCCAGCACCTGGGCGCTTAAAATCTCTATCGAAGATTTTACCATGGTATCCGGCGTCTCGCACCGGATGATCTCACCAGAAGAATTCTCCGTCTTACGGGCTTTTTCCATAACTCTGTAGCGCACTGTGGCAAACTGCGGCCTGGATCTGGAGATAGAGATCTGCGCCATGATATTCCCGCCGAAAGCAGGCCTTATCTGGATCATATCTGTATTTTCCTTGATATCCAGCTTCGTACAGTCCGCGGTCAATCCTGTGTGAAAACGGGTAGCCAGTCTGGGAGCCAGTGACCGTCCCAGTTCTGTGCCTCCGATAAGAACAGAGCTGGGCTTTACTGCCGCGATACAATCCGCCACAACATCGGTATAGCAGTCCGCCCGGAACCACTTCAGCGCTTCATGCTCATAGACAAATACTTTATGTACGCCGTATTCCAGCAGGATCCTGGCGTTATCCTCCGTCCCTTCTCCTCCGGCGATCACACAGTTTACACGATACCCCACCCTGGGAGCCATTTTCAGGGCTTCGCCGATCAGTTCAAATACAACCGGATGGATTTTTCCCTGTTCCTGCTCCGCAAAGATCAGAAAATCTCTCCATTCTTCTTTATTTACTTCATTGGCCTTCTGCTCAAAACGGATAGCCTTCTCCGGACACTTTCGCACGCAGAGCCCGCACATCCGGCAGCTCTCTCCCACTTCAATCCCGCTTTTTTCAAACTTCAGGGCTCCGAAAGGACAGACATTTACACATATGCCGCAGAGCGTACATGCCTCCGCATCAAAATTTAAAAAATCCATTCTTTCGCCCTCCTCAAATGATCTTCTTTGATATCAGAATATCAAAGAGTTCTTTTGTTTTTTCCTGCGCATTTCCTTCCAGATATACCTGCTTCTCCGATTTTTCCGGCGGGAACATCCGCTCCACTGCCGTAGGAGAGCCGTTCAGTCCGTATCTTGTAAGATCCTGGTCCGGAAGGTCTTCGTAACTTAAAAACCGGACCTTACGGTCCGCTGTCTTTTTCTTCAATATCCAGGAAGGAAGACGGGGAACGCACATATCCTTTTCCACTGTGATCAGACAGGGATAAGGCAGTCTGGAAACCTGAGTCACACTGCCGAGCTTCTGCTGTACGGAGATAGATTTTTCTGTCACTTCTTCGATTTTTGTCACCCATGCCGCATGAGGAATATGCATATGTTCCGCAAGGGCAGGACCTACCTGAGCGGTATCTCCATCTGTAGTCTGCTTTCCGCAGATGATCAGATCTGCCCCTCCCAGAACCTGGATTCCCTGGCGCAGTGTATAGGAAGTACTTAACACATCCGATCCTGCAAATTTACGGTCAGACAGGATCACCGCCTCGTCGGCTCCGCAGGCGTAGGCATCTCTCATCATACTCTCCGCCTGAGGCGGACCCATGGTAAGGACAGTAACCGTTCCTCCCATTTTTTCCTTTAAAAGAAGCGCCGTTTCCAGTGCAAACAGATCATAGGGATTCGTTCTTGCTGCGCTGGAAAGACGCTTCATAGCCCCTGTTTCCGGGTCGATTTCCACATTGGTGCCTGCAGGCACCTGTTTCATGCACACTATGATTTTCATTTGCTCTTTCCTTTTCCACTTTATTTCTCTGTCACATTAAACTAACGAATCTATTATACCATTTTTCGCCGGAAAATGTCCAGAATATTTCATATAAAGGAAAAATTTTCTGCTTTATCCGTTCCACTCAGCCTGTCCCCTATCTTTTCCGGAACTTTGATCAGCCCCAAAAGCCAGAACAGGCTGTATATATAGGAAATGCCGAATATCTGGCCGATCGCCTTGGGGCCGCTGTACTCCGGCGCTTCCAGAATATCTTTTCCGCTTTCCTGCCCACAGGACGGCGGCATTGTCTCTATCCTCTTCAGTACAGTATGAAAAGCCAGAAGAACAGAACTTTTTGTCAGGGTCTTGCTGCCCTCCTTACGGGACACAAGAATTTCTCCGCTGTATTCTCCGTTCTTTTTCCTCTTGATCCTGTATGAAAAGGGCAGGCCGGAAACAGTCCGCAGAGGATAATCCTGGAATGCCAGCACTGCCTCCCACGACAGCCCGTCTACATCTTTGCTTTCTGTCAGGATTCCTATGTGAAGTTCTGCAATCGTTCTCTTTCTCTCCTGTGTCATCTTCAATCCCCCGGCACAAGGGCCTTTATGTGTTTTGTTCTACAATTTCTATATAGAGCGACTTCCTGTATTTCATCAAATTATATCATACAATCCGCTTCTTTTTCTTATATTTTTAGTAAATTTAGAAATTCTATATTTTTCTGCTCCTATATTAAAATCAAAAATATAGAATTTCTAAGTTGGAATATCCTTGTACATCTGCCCAACCTATGATATGATACATTTAGTTTGTCAAACTTTTGACAAAGTTCACAAAACTTTCACTATTATGGAAACGAGGAGAAACAGGATATGAAATTAAAACGAAAACCTGCCTTCCCCGGCGGAGTTCATCCCACAGACGGCTCTGACAAGGCCCTGTCCATGAATGCCGCAGCAAAGCCATACTGGCCTGACACCGTCACGATTCTGTCGGAACAGACCTTCGGCGGAAAATGTCGTTTTCTTGTCAAGCCGGGAGATCATGTAACAGAAGGCCAGCTTATCGGAGAACCGGAAACCTTTATGGCTGCCCCGCTCCATGCCAGTGTAACCGGAAAGGTGACTGACATCAGGGAAGTTGACAGTCAGGGACGCCGGCTTCTGGCATGTATCATCAAAAGGGACGGAGAACACCGGGAAGCAAGACAACCTTATCAAAAAGAAATCGCCGCCATTGATTCTATTTCCAAAGAGGATATCCTCGCCGGGATCCGCGACGGCGGTCTTACGGGAATGGGAGGCGCAGGCTTCCCCACACACAGAAAATATGAAACGGAAAAGCCTGTTGACGCTCTTTTGATCAACGGAGCGGAATGTGAGCCGTACCTGACCTGCGACTACCGGCTGATGCTGGAAGACGGATACGGGCTTATAAACGGGATAAGGCTCCTTCTGAAAGGTTCCGGCGCAGACCGGGCATATCTCTGCGTAGAAGACAACAAGCCGGAAGCTATAGAAAATCTAAAAAAAATCCTTCCGCTTCTTCCTCAGGATGAAGCGCCGGTAACTCTTTCTGTGCTGCCAGCGAAATATCCCCAGGGAGGAGAACGTCAGCTTATTCAGGCTGTACTTGGCCGGGAGGTTCCTATGGGCGGTCTGCCTGCTGACGCAGGTGTGATCGTATCCAATGTAGGGACTGCCCGCGCGGCCGCAGATATGATCCTTGGAAACCTTCCACTGACCCGTAGGATCGTTACCGTTACCGGGCTGGTAAAAAATCCCGGAAATAATCTGGTACCTGTCGGAACCTCTGCCGGAGAACTGATCCGTCTCAGCGGCGGAGTTACAGAACCGGAAAACCGGGTGATCGCCGGCGGTCCTATGACCGGTCCCTGTGCGGCAGAGCACTGGGACGGCAAGGGAGATCTTTTTTATGTAACAAAAAACACCTCGGGCATTTTAGTCCTCAAAGATTTCTCCAGTCAGGAACAGCCCTGCATCCGCTGTTCCGGCTGCGAAACCGTATGTCCGGCAGGTCTGGTTCCCTACCAGATTGATTTCGCGTACCTGGAAGGAGATTACGATCTCTGCGAAAAACTTTACGCCAGCGAGTGCATTGCCTGCGGATGCTGCTCCTATATCTGCCCTGCCAAACGTGAGCTTTCTTTCCGCACGCGTTCTGCCCGGGACATCGTTAAACAGAGAATGAGAGAAAGGGCGGTGAAAAAATCATGAACAGAGAAACAGCCATCCAAAGTCCCCATCTCCGTACAGAGCGGACTACACGGAATATTATGATCCATGTGTCTATTGCGCTGATACCGGCTCTTGCAGGAGCGGTTTACTTCTTTGGCATCCGCTCCCTGTATCTGACCGCTCTGTCCGTGATCACCTGTGTGCTTACAGAATTTCTGTGGCAGAAATTCACCCGTAAGCAGGTGACTGTCAATGATTTCAGCGCTGTAGTAACGGGAATCCTTCTGGCTTTTAACATGCCGGTGACTGTTCCCGAATGGGTTTTGATATTATCCGCTATTTTCAGCATACTGTTTGTAAAGCAGATGTTCGGCGGCATTGGCGGCAATTTTGTAAACCCGGCGCTTATGGGCCGTCTTTTTACCATGGTAGTATGGCCCGGAACAGTCATGCAGTATACTGCTCCTGTTTCGCTCGGAGTAGACGCCGTATCTTCAGCCACTGTGCTGGGCGCTGCCAAAACCGGTTCTGAGGCCGGCTACAGCTACCTTCAGATGTTTCTGGGAGAAATACCGGGAGCCCTGGGAGAAACCAGCAAACTTCTTCTCCTGGTAGGTTTTGCCTATATGTGCTATATCGGCATTGTCAATATAGAAGCCGCCTTTACCTACGCCGCTACTGTCCTGATCCTTACCTTCGTATTCGGACCCGAAGGACTGTTCACCGGAGATATTCTCCTGAACCTCTTTGGCGGCGGCCTGATCCTGGGAGCCTGCTACATACTTACAGATTATGTATTCGTATCCAGGAGAGGAAAGATCCTCTATGCGGTCACCGCAGGAATCATCACGGCGGGAATCCGTATATTCAGTATTTATCCGGAGGGAATCTGCTTCGGAATTCTGACAGCAAACTGTCTTGCAGGCATATTGTCCCTGCTTCATAAAAAACATGTATATGGAACAAAGAAAGCTTAGGAGGTAAGCCAATGAAAAATAAAGAACTGCGGGGAATCCTCGCACTGGTTGTAGTTACTGCCCTCTCCTTCGGCGTTATCGCCGGATCCAGGGTTCTGTCCACAGATCTCGCAGGAGACAGCGCGGAAGAAGAATCCGCTGTTATAGAAGAATATGATGTCAGCGGAGCAGACGGGATCGAAAGCGCCGCTCAGACAGAAAACGGCTATGAGGTTACAGCCCGTACAAAAGGCTACGGCGGGGATATTGTTCTGAAAGTCGCCTATGATACAGATGGACAGACGATTCAGTCCGTCGAGGTCCTGGAACAGAATGAAACAGAATCCCTTGGCGCAAAGATCGCGGAGCCCGAATTCCTGGATCAGTTTGCAGGAGTCTCCGCCCCTGTTTATCTTCCGGGTATGAGCACAAGCGCTTCTGATGAAGCTTCCGAAGCTCCTGATACTTCCGCTGACCTGGAAGTTCTTAAGGACGCCGCGCTTTCCGACGGCACTTATGAGGCAAAAGCGGCCGCTCCTGATTCCAATGGTTTCACCGAAGAGCTGACCCTTACTGTCGAGGACGGCAAGATCACCTCTGTAAACTGGGATGCTGTAGGCGAGGACGGCTCCAAAAAGAGTATCCTTTCCGAAAACGGCGAGTATGTGATGACTGAAGACGGACCCACATGGAAAGAACAGTCCGAGGCTCTGGCCCAGGCTCTGATTGAAAACCAGTCCCTGGATTTCCTCACTACAGATGAATCCGGCAAAACCGACGCTGTTGCCGGCGTCAGCATCTCCGTCAGCAGCTTTATCGATCTGGCTCAGCAGTGTCTCAAAGAAGCTGCAGGTATTACCGAAGAACCAGTCGCTCTTACTGACGGAACTTATGAAGCGAAAGCTTCCGCTCCTGATTCCAACGGCTTTACCGAACAGGTAAATATGACTGTAAAAGACGGTGCTGTTACAGAAGTGACATGGGACGCTGTAGGCGAGGACGGCTCCAAAAAAAGCATCCTTTCCGAAAACGGCGAGTATGTGATGACTGAAGACGGACCCACATGGAAGG
>ERZ1643247.197-NODE-197-length-80566-cov-5.674914_pt1 | contig 80566 bp, 72 predicted proteins | sample MGYA00579264_ERZ1643247 | MGnify/ENA primary metagenome ERZ1643247 (study PRJEB29033, sample SAMEA4952262) | chicken gut metagenome | biome: Broiler Chicken; feature: Gastrointestinal Tract; material: Caecum | place: Ireland | collected 2018 | study: Broiler... | reverse complement strand
TTGAGCAAAAGTCAGCGTGGGATTGGTGTGGTATCTTTATCTAAGTGAACCCCCACGTTCCCATTTAGAAACGGTTTTGTCACTGACGCCTAAATGCGCAGCGATTTGTTTTTGTGTCATCTGGCACTCTTGCCGCAAACGCCGCAATAAGCCGCCGATTTTTTCCGTATTCAAATCGAAGCACCTCCTTTGTCTATCATAGCGGAATTTCTGAAAGTGTCAACCGCCGCTGCGTAGAGTGATGATTTACAGAAAGATGCGGAGATGGTATTCTAGCGGTACTGTCGAAAACAAAAAGAAGGAAAGCAGATGCATAGTTGCACGATCATGTTAATCAATGAGGCAACAAGATAGACCAAGACAGGTTTCGGAACCATCCATATGTTATCGTAGAAGGGAGAAAGATAAGGATGAAGAAAATTCTGATTATACAGGGCGGCGGACGATCTGTTCTGGACGTTTTCTCAGGTTACAGCGTTCTATCAGTATGTCTGTGTCAATTATATTGGTTTTCAAGATAAAGGCATGCTATTGGCTGGCGGATGCGGGCATACCGATGGACCTCCTTAGATTGACAAAACGCGTCATTTAGAGGATGCTTATCAGTTTGGAAAGACAATTTATGCATGAGGAGAAATACGGCAGATGCATATGAGAAATGCTGGTTCTGCCGTATTTTTATTGTAAAACAAAAATTTTTAGCAGAAGTGTTACAAAAAATTGGGAACAACTGTTCTTTTTTATGGGAATTTGTGGTATACTTTGGGAAGTATGCAGCAAAGGAGGATGCCTATGGACGAAATCAAACTGACGGGTGAAGTGGAAAATATTATTTATCAGAATCGGGACAATGGATATACCGTGTTCACGCTGGAAACGGAAGACGATATCGTAACCTGCGTTGGTGTGGCGGTGCAGCTGCATACAGGCGAAAGTTTAGAAATCACTGGTCATTGGAACATCCATCCTTTGTATGGCAGGCAGATTCAAGTGACGGCATATGAAAAAGCGATGCCAACCACGCGGGCGGGGATGGAAAAGTATCTGTCATCCGGCTTTATCAAAGGCATTGGTCCCAAGACGGCGAAAAAGATTGTAGACCAATTTGGAGAAGCGGCTTTTTATGTCATTGAGGAGAAGCCAGAACGTTTGGCAGAGATCAAAGGGCTGACGTATGAGAAAGCAATGCGGATTTCGGAGGTGTTTCGGGAACAGCATGAGCTGCGGCGTGCAATGATGTTTTTACAGGAGTTTGAAGTATCTCCTGCGCTTGCAATGAAAATTTATCAAAAGTATAAGTCCCGTACGTTTGACATCGTGAAACAGAATCCATATCGTTTGGCGGATGATATTTGGGGGATCGGTTTTCGAATGGCAGATAAAATGGCGGCAAACGCCGGTATGGCAGCAGATGATCCCAATCGGGTGCGGGCGGCGGTGAAATATGTACTCAATCAAGCGGCGAACAACGGAGATTGTTTTCTTCCGAAGGATAGTTTGATGCAGCAGACAGCAGAGATGTTAGGACTGCATACAGACTATGTGGAAAATGCGGTGCGGGAGCTGCAGGTAGCTGGAGAAGTTTGGCAGGAGAGGATCAACGGAATGGACAGCGTATATCTCAATACGTATTTTTATGCGGAAATGGCTGTGGCAAAGCGGTTGATTGAACTTTCTGAAGAATATCTAAGCGCAAACATGGAAGGGGTTGCGGATGCGATCCGCCGTCTGGAAGGGCAGACCGGTGTGGTGCTGGCAGAGGAGCAGCGAGCGGCCGTGATGGAAGCGATGAGCTGTGGAGTGTTGATTATTACCGGCGGACCGGGTACCGGGAAGACGACAACGATCAATACCATTTTGCACCTATTGCAGGAGGAGGATTGTGAAGTGGTGCTGGCGGCGCCGACAGGACGGGCGGCAAGACGGATGACGGAGGCGACTGGTGTGGAAGCGCAGACCATACACCGGTTGTTGGAGACTAATTTTTTGGGAGAGGATACCAGACGACAAACATTTGACCGCAATGAGGAAAATCCGATAGAAGCAGATGTCATCATCATTGACGAAACGTCTATGGTAGATTTGATGTTGATGCATGCCCTGCTTCGAGCGGTGGCAAGTGGTACGCGGTTAATTTTTGTCGGAGATGTGGATCAGCTGCCTTCTGTGGGACCTGGGAATGTGCTCAAAGATATGATTCGCAGTCAGCGATTGAAAGTAGTGCGTTTGGAGCATATCTTCCGTCAGGCGCAGGAAAGCGCAATTATCATGAATGCCCACCGCATTAACCACGGAGAGGAACCGGTATTAAATGCTGCGGGGACAGATTTCTTTTTTGTCAAACGAATGTTTGGGGAAGATGTAGTGCATACCATACAGGATCTGATATTGACGCGGCTGCCGCGATTTACCGGTTGTAATGGACTGCAGGATATGCAGGTGCTCACACCCATGCGAAAGGGGTTGCTGGGGGTGCAGCATTTGAATAAAGTGTTGCAGCAGGCGTTGAATCCTCCTGCGCCGGACAAACAGGAAAAAGAATTCCGTCAGACCATTTTTCGGGAAGGCGACAAAGTGATGCAGATGAAGAATAATTATAATCTGGGATGGAGAGTCTACTCGGCGATGGGAAAGCGAAGCGATGAGGGCGTAGGAGTATTCAATGGAGATGCCGGCATGATCCGAAGGATTGACGACGATCAGGAAATGATGCAGGTGGTATTTGATGATGGAAAAATAGTGGATTATGAATTTTCTCAGATAGAAGAATTGGATTTGGCTTATGCCATCACCATTCATAAGTCTCAAGGCAGCGAGTATCCAGTGGTGATTATCCCTGTTCACAGTGGACCGTCGCTGTTAATGACCAGAAATCTGCTCTATACCGCAGTGACCCGCGCCAAACAGTTAGTCGTTTTGGTAGGGATTGCAGAGACCATATCCGCGATGGTGCACAATGACAGAGAAGTTGGGCGATATACCGGTTTGGCAGTGCGTATTCAGCATTTATATGACTTTATGCAGGAGGCTGGGACGGAAGCATGAATCACTGGAAAGAATGTCTGTTGGAGTTTTTGTTTCCGCCGCGCTGTGCGATTTGCGGAAATTTGCTGCCATTGGAAGAAGAGGAACGGCGGCTGTGCGCGGACTGCAAAAAAGAGATCCCCTTTTTGCTGGGAGAAACCTGCCAGTTATGCGGCAGAAAAGTCACACAGGATATGCTTTGTACCAGATGTCGTCTGGCAGATTATCCGTTTGCGGCAGGAATTGCTGCGTTTTCCTATGAAACCATGCGGCGTGCGATTGCAGAATTTAAGTTTCATGGATATCGGCGGGATGCAAAACAATTGGGAAGTTTGATGGCGGAATATTTGCAACGGTATCATACAGACTGGATTCGGTGGACAGATCTGTTAACAGAGGTTCCATTGCATCCGAAAAAGCAGCGGCGCAGGGGATTTAATCAGGTAGATTTGCTTTGTCGGGAAATTGCAGAACGGACCGAATTGGTTTATGTGCCAGATACGCTGGCACGTCGGGTGGACACACTGCCGCAAAGCACCCTCAGCGAGGAAAAGCGTCGCGATAATCTGCGGGATGTTTTTCTTGTGGTAAAGGAGCAAGAAATTGCTGGGAAACGAATTCTGTTAATAGACGACATTTTTACTACCGGTGCAACGCTGCGGGAATGTACGCGTGCGCTGCTGCGCGCGGGAGCGGCGGAAGTTCGGGTATACTGCTTATCGGTGGTATCCCATGAGACAGAGGAAATAAAAGAAATCCATAGAAAAATGGAAGGAAAATAACAAGGTTTTCATGCAACTAGGAGATTTTCAAAAAAAATTCCCAATCCCTTTGTCAATCATCAAAAAAAATAGTATAATTTTGTACCGTAAGTGTTATTTTTGTTGAATGCGATGGGGAGATGGGACGTATGGTACGAACAGGATTTGACAACGATAAATATTTGCGTATGCAGTCAGAGCGCATCAAAGAAAGAATCGGACAGTTTGGCGGCAAGTTGTATCTGGAGTTTGGCGGCAAGCTGTTTGATGATTATCACGCATCTCGCGTATTGCCGGGATTTAAGCCAGACAGTAAAATCAATATGCTGGTACAAGTGAAGGAAGATGTGGAAATTGTACTGGTGATCAATGCGGGAGATATTGAAAAAAACAAAGTGCGCGGAGATTTGGGGATAACCTACGATATGGATGTTCTGCGTCTGATTGATGCTTTCCGCGGATATGGGCTGTATGTAGGCAGCGTGGTGCTGACGCAGTTTGGCGGTCAGGAATGCGCGTTAGCATATCAGAGAAAATTGGAAAATCTCGGTCTGCGTGTGTATCGGCATTATACGATTCCAGGATACCCCAGTAATGTACCGCTGATTGTCAGCGAGGATGGATTTGGCAGAAATGAATATATCGAAACCCAGCGTTCCTTGGTGGTTGTAACAGCGCCTGGTCCAGGCAGCGGCAAGATGGCAGTTTGCTTGTCTCAGTTGTACCATGAAAACAAAAGAGGGATTAAGGCGGGCTATGCGAAGTTTGAAACATTCCCCATTTGGAATGTACCGTTGCAGCATCCGGTGAACTTGGCATATGAAGCGGCGACAGTGGATTTGAACGATATGAATATGATCGATCCGTTCCATTTGGAGGCATATGGAGAAACAACCGTCAATTATAACCGAGATGTGGAGGTATTCCCGGTGCTCAACGCCATGTTTGAAAAGATTTATGGTACATCCCCGTATAAGTCTCCGACGGATATGGGAGTCAATATGGTGGGCAATTGTATTGTGGATGATGAGGCGGTGAGAGATGCGGCCCGCAATGAAATTATCCGTAGATATTACAAAGCGCTTTGTGAACAGAGAAAAGGCAACGGCGGCGATGAGAGCATTTATAAATTGGAATTGTTAATGAAGCAGGCAGATACCGGTGTGGATCATCGACCAGTAGTCGCGGCGGCAAATGCGCGGGCAGAAGCGACTGGAGCGCCTGCGGCAGCGATTGAGCTGCCGGATGGCACCATTGTAACTGGAAAAACCAGCTCCCTTCTGGGAGCGTCCTCGGCGATGCTGCTCAATGCATTAAAAGAATTGGCACATTTGGATCACGAAGTGAAATTGATTTCGCCGACGATTATTGAGCCCATTCAGCATTTGAAGGTATCCCATTTAGGCAACCATAATCCGCGGCTGCATACGGATGAAATTCTGATTGCGCTGTGTATTTGTGCGGCGACAGATGAACGGGCGGAACTGGCAATGCAGCAGTTGGAAAAATTAAAATGTTGTGAGGTACATTCTTCTGTCATTTTGTCGGCAGTGGATGAAAATGTGTTCCAGAAATTAGGTGTGAATTTGACTTGTGAGCCGGTTTATCAGACCAAAAAGCTGTTCCACGGCTGAAAACAAAAAAACTGAGGCAGGAGAGTTCCTCAAGGCTGAAGTGAGAAGAATCGAAACGGTTATCAGGCGTCATAATGAAGAAAAGAAAAATATGTACGGGAGTATGCTGGAAATGGGAGCATATTCCCGTTTTTTATGGAAATATGGATAGAACAGGATAGGATCAATGTGTATGTTCCTGACCAAATGAGGAAACACAGAAGATACTGGGAAGTATCAAGAAATGGCTGCATATACCGGCTTGCGCTGGGATTTGCACATAACAACACCGCTTTGCCTGCTGGAAAAAACGGAGGAATCAAGGAAGGCTGTTACGCAACAAAGGTGTTGTTTGGGGTCATATTACCAGTGACAAAAATCCGATGGCAAGCAGACAGCTTGCGCGCGAGGAACTTACCATCGGAAAAGAACTATTTTTTGTTCCATACAAAAAATGAAAGGAACGGATTGTAGAAGATGTGTGTATCTGTGCAGAGTCGGCTCTGCTGTCAGTGCCTCCAATCGTCTGCCTGTTTTTTAGCGTTGTTCGGTGTTTGAAGAAGATCGCAGCAGCCATTTTGCCGCTTCGTAATCTTTTTTGTGGACGTAAATTTTGTATTCAATGCATCTGTCCAGATGGAGCCCAATGGTATCATTCCTTCTGGCGTCCATGGGGGAAGGCGAAGTCAGATTTTTGGTATATACTGTGTAATGGATGTGATGATTGCGCAGGATCTCGCGTACGCGCGCCTGTTCTTCCAGGCTGTAAGTGAGGCAGATTTCTTTACGGTTCAATAGATGTATCATGATACCCCTCCTGTGTTAATAAACGATACGCTTGTTCTGTGTCCCGTTGATGCACATAGAAGATATACTCCATGTCCTGTGTCATCAAGGTTTGAATATCCGCAACGGGGAAAAATCCGCCGATATCATGAGGATTGCGGACAGATACGTTGTATTCGATATGGTGTGAGTCCAGCAATTCCCGCAGACTTCCTTGTGCTTCCAACGTAGAAAGCGTGATGAGTTTGATACTGTTATGAGCTGTCAGCATTGGTATCGCCTCCCTTGTGCGATTATGCAGCAGCAGAACATATCTGCTGCAAGTGGCTGTTATGCAATATTTTTTTCATCTTAGCACATTCCATTGGAAAAGACAAATGTTTTTAGAAGATACCGACACAGCGGATGATGGCAATGCCAATCAGAATACCGCCGGAAAGCAGGGCATAGCGGTGTTCTTTTGGTTCTGGGGAAAGGATGAGCCGATTTCCCAGTTTTGCACCGCAGGTCAAAAAAACGGTTTGGGCAAGAGCGGTAAACAGTGGCAGCCAAAATACGGAAAAACCGCCAGCTGCGGCACTGATTCCCACGCCAACGGTATCTGCGGAAAGGATCAGTCCCAGCAGCAGCGCTTCTTTTGGTTCCAATACGGCGGAATGATTTTGGTCGCAGCAAGAGGGATTACGCAGCAATGTCATAGGGGATTGCGCGGAAGCGACAGTGCTGGGTGGATGAATGCCTTGGATACAAAAGAAAATCCCGAAGCCCAGTAATACCAAAACAGAGAGGATTTCTGCAATGTGGGATGGCAGCCAGGACGCTAATGTTTTTCCTGCCTGTAAAAATAACAACAGGAATCCACCGGTTTCCAATGCCATCAGCAGACGGGAAGAAAGTGGAAAGCGGATACCGCGCAGACCATAAGACACACCGACACCCAGCGCATCTGCGCTTAGAGAAAGAGCAAGAAACAGTGAAATAGCCATATCCATACACCTCCTGTGTATATCCTATGCGGCAGTCATGTTTTTGACAGAGGTAGCATAGAATGAAATCAAAGCAGGACAACCAAAGACTATGAAAGAAACGGGTGAGGATATGGATTGGTGGAATATGCAGGTGAAAGAAGCCGCAAGACAGTTGGAAACAGATCCGACAACCGGTCTGAGCCGACAGGAGGCGGCAAGAAGGCTGGAAGAAGAAGGACGCAATGAACTCAGGCAGGAAGCGGGGTGCAAAAGCTTGTTCTGGCGGTTTCTTGCGCAGTTTCAGGATTTCATGATACTGCTGTTGTTGGGAGCAGCGGGGATTTCGGTGGCGGTTTCCAAATGGAATGGAGAAAATGATATTTTGGATGCAGTGATTATATTGGGGATCGTGGTGCTGAATGCTATATTGGGTGTGTTTCAGGAAAATAAGGCGGAGAAAGCATTGGAGGCGCTGCAAAATATGGCGGCTCCGCATGCGCGGGTGCTGCGAGATGGACAAGCGGAAGAGATTCCAGCGTCGGAAGTAGTACGAGGAGATATTTTGCTGCTGGAAAGTGGAGATTATATCTGTGCAGATGGCAGAGTGATAGAAAGCCATCGCTTAAAGACAGAAGAAAGCGCTGTGACAGGCGAAGCAATGCCTATTGAAAAAACGGCATCAGAACAATTCCCGGTGGATACGCCTTTAGGAGATCGCAAGAATATGGTGCTTTCCGGCGGATATGTGCTGTATGGAAAAGGGCGAGTGCTGGTGACAGATACCGGCATGCATACGGAAATGGGGCGAATTGCCCGGATGCTTTCCCAGACGGAGGATCATCAAACGCCGCTGCAAAAAAAATTGGGACAAACTGGAAAGCAGTTAGGAATTGGTGCGCTTGCGATCTGTGCACTGATTTTCTGTATGGGAATTTTGCAGGAAAAACCGCCTTTTACGATGTTTATGACAGCAGTCAGTCTGGCAGTTGCCGCCATTCCAGAAGGATTGCCTGCCATTGTTACCATTGTGCTGGCAATTGGTACCCAACGGATGTCGGCAAAACGCAGCATTGTACGCCGCCTGCCAGCAGTGGAAACCTTAGGCGGCGCCCAGATCATTTGTTCCGACAAAACAGGAACATTGACCCAGAATAAAATGCAGGTGGTGCAGATTGCGGACTATGCGCATACCGATACCAGTCAACCAGCAGTAAGGGAGATGATACAACATTTATTTGCATTATGCAACGACTGTAACGTGGCGGAAGGGACGTTGACAGGAGAACCAACGGAAAAGGCGTTAGCAGAAAGCGCGGCATCTGCCGGCATTGACTTTGCAGCGCTGCGGCGGGAGATGCCGCGGGTAGGTGAAATTCCGTTTTCTTCGGAGCGAAAACGTATGACCACCGTGCATCGGACGGAGGATGGATGGATTTCTGTCACAAAAGGCGCGCCGGATGTATTACTGGAGCGGTGTGTGTGCTGTCTGGACGGAACCGGACAATCTGTATTCGATCAGAAACGAAAAAGTATGGCACGAATGACCAATGGAGAAATGGCGGCGCGGGCGCTGCGGGTGGTTGCAGTCGCATTTCGGCAATGGAAACAGATGCCGCCAATTTCAGAAGAGATGCTGGAGCGGGACTTAGTCTTTGCCGGAATGGCAGGCATGGTAGATCCGCCTAGACCGGAAGTTAAAGATGCAGTGCGTTTGTGCAAACAGGCGGGTATTCGACCGGTGATGATTACCGGTGATCATGTTTTAACGGCGGAAGCGATTGCAAAAGAATTAGGAATTTATCAAAAGGGAGATCTGGCGGTCACCGGAGCGGAATTGGAACAGATGAGTGATCAGCAGCTGGCGGAAGCAGCGGAGAGATGTACGGTATTTGCCCGTGTAGCACCGGAGCATAAAGTCAGAATTGTACAGGCATTTCGGCAAAAGGGCAATGTGGTGGCAATGACGGGAGATGGTGTGAACGACGCGCCGGCGCTCAAAGCAGCAGATATTGGATGTGCCATGGGCAAAAGTGGGACAGAGGTGGCAAAAGGTGCAGCGGATTTGATTTTGACGGATGACAATTTTGCAACGATCGTGGAGGCGGTACGGGAAGGCAGAGGAATTTACGATAATATCCGCAAAGCGGTACATTTTTTGCTTTCCAGCAATATCGGAGAAATATTGACAATCTTTGCTGCGATGCTCATGGGATGGGCGACGCCGCTGCTGCCCATTCAACTGCTGTGGGTGAATTTGGTGACGGATTCCCTGCCGGCTATCGCATTGGGCATGGAACCGACAGAATCGGATGTGATGGAGCGTCCGCCCAGAAGAAGCGGAGGCAGCCTGTTTTCGGATGGAATGGGCGGTCAGATTGTGTTGGAAGGAATGATGATTGGGATGCTGGCATTGCTGGCAGTCGGTATTGGTCATGTATATTTTGATCAAGGAAATGGTTATGATGTTGGACGGACAATGGCGTTTGCGGTGCTTTCTATGTCACAATTGGTGCATGCGTTTAATATGCGTTCGGAGCATTCACTCAGCAAATTGCCCTTTGGTTCCAACAGATGGCTGCTGGGAGCGTTTGTTGTTGGTATTCTGCTGCAGGTAGCTGTGATTATGCTGCCACCGCTGGCAGAAATGTTCCGCGTCGTTCCGTTAGATGCATCGCAGTGGCTGATGACGGCAGGCTTGACTTTAGCACCTTTGCCAATCGTAGAATTGGAAAAAGCACTGCGGCATCACAGGAAAAAAGCGCAGCGTTCCAATGCCTGTGCATGAAGCAGAAAATGTGCGGTCAGATTTCTGTTTTTATTGATTTTGCAATAGCCGAAAGAAATTCCTTCGAAAAATTCTTTCGGCTGTTGCTATGTTCAGAAAGAAAAAGAGGGATGGATCATTGCCTTTGAAAAAAAGGACGCTGGCGATTTATGACAGAAATGCCCGATTCTTCGCAAAAAAGGACTTTCCACCGCAATGGTTTCGTGATATAATCTGAATGTTAGGGCGAAAAATGAAAAAAGTCCTTTGGCGAATGATTTGGAAGGATGAATGTTTTTTATGGATAAGTTGATTGTGCAGGGGCGCAAGCGCCTGGTAGGCGAGGTGTCCATCAGCGGGGCAAAGAATGCGGCGGTGGCGGTGATACCTGCGGCGGTAATGGCAGAAGGTGTGAGCACGCTGGAAAATCTGCCTTATATCGAAGATGTCCGGAGTCTTTGTCACACCATTGAAAAGCTGGGCGGAACGTGTGAGTACATAGATCGTCATACACTGCGGATTGACTGTGATGGCGGGATAGACCATCGTGCGACGTTTGAAGAGGTACAAAAGATACGGGCGTCTTATTATTTCTTGGGCGCGCTTTTGGCAAGATACAAAAAGGCGGAAGTGGCAATGCCCGGTGGATGCAATTTCGGCACACGACCGATTGATCTGCACTTAAAAGGATTTCGCGCACTGGGTGCGACGGTGGAAGAGAGAGACGGTATGGTGCATGCTTATGCAGAGCGATTGATTGGAACCTCTATTTACATGGACCAAGTCAGTGTGGGCGCAACCATCAATATCATGCTGGCAGCGACGATGGCAGAAGGCACCACAACCATTGAGAATGCTGCGAAAGAACCGCACGTAGTGGATACGGCGAACTATTTGAATATGATGGGTGCCAATATCAAAGGCGCTGGAACGGATGTGATCCGGATTAAGGGCGTAGAAAAGCTCCATGGTGCGCAGTATGCCATTATTCCCGATCAAATTGAAGCGGGAACCTATATGATTGCAGCGGCGATCACCGGCGGAGATGTTTTGGTGAAAAATATCATTCCGAAGCATATGGATTCTTTGACGGCAAAGCTGGATGAAATGAACGTAACCATTGAGGAGCATGATGACTCCATCCGTGTGACTGCAAATCGTCCACTGCACTGTGCCAATGTAAAGACGATGAGTTATCCTGGGTTTCCGACAGACTTACAGCCGCAGATTGCAGCACTGCTGAGCGTCTGTCAAGGCAATAGCATGATTACGGAAAACGTATGGGACAATCGTTATCAATATATGGATGAACTGCGGAAAATGGGTGCAAAAGTGACCATTGAGGGCAGATTGGCGCGGATTGAAGGAGTAGAGCGGCTGAAGGCGGCTTGTGTCAATGCGACAGACCTTCGGGCAGGCGCGGCAATGATTTTAGCGGCGCTGGCAGCGGAAGGAGAAAGCGTGATTGGCGGAGTCAAATATATTGACAGAGGATACGAGGACGTGGAACACAAATTTAATACCTTGGGTGCGCAGATTACTCGTATTCAGGAATAACAGACAGAGAAGCCGTAAGAGGGAGCGAAGGCGAAACTTTTGCGGCTGTTTTTTTGAGGAGAGGAGGGGAAAGAGGATGGAATTTTGTACCGTTGCCAGCGGAAGCAGCGGCAATAGTCTATATATTGGTACGAAGCATACGCGGATTTTGATTGATGCAGGTGTAAGCGGAAAACGCTTAACAGAGGGGCTGGCGCAGTTGTCTTTGCAAGGTGGAGACATAGATGCTTTGTTTGTGACGCATGAGCATTTCGATCACATCAAGGGTGCAGGGGTATTTTCCAGGAAATTTGACGTACCAATCTATGCTACGATGGAAACATGGGATGCGATGGAGGAAAATCTCGGCAAAATTGCGGCATGGAACAAGCGCTATGTTTATGAGGGAGAAACCTGTGTGATCAATGATTTATGCGTTCGCCCATTTTCCATCCCCCATGATGCGGCAAATCCGGTGGGATACAGCGTATCTGCACAGCAGAAAAAGATTACGGTGGCAACAGACATCGGGCATGTGACAGACATCATTCGGGAAAATATTACAGACAGTGACGTCTTGCTGCTGGAGGCAAACCATGATGAGGAGTTGTTGCGAAAAGGCGGATATCCTTGGCATTTGAAACAGCGGATTTTAGGAGAGAGAGGGCATTTATCCAATCGTACAGCCGGTGAGCTGCTGGCAGAGGTTATGTCTGGGAAAATGAAACATATTTTTTTGGGACATTTGAGTGAGGAGAACAATCGTCCTTATTTGGCATATGAAACGGTAGAAGAGATTTTACAGACACATCACATCCGGTTAGGCGGCGCATTGCGGATGGATATGGCTGCGAGGCATTCCAACGGTGCAAAAGTTACGATATGAGGAGGAGCTGGCATGCGGGTAACAGTAGTATGCGTGGGCAAGCTGAAAGAAAAATACTGGCGGGATGCAGCAGAGGAATACCGAAAGCGGTTGAGCCGGTACCATAAGTTAGAAATCGTGGAACTGCCGGATGAAAAAGCGCCGGAGAGCATGAGCCTTGCGCAGGAAGAAGAAGTGAAAAGAAAAGAAGGGGCGCGCATTTGCAAAGCAATCAAAGAGGATGCCTACGTCATTGCGCTTGCTATCAATGGAAGGGTCATGACGTCAGAAGGATTGGCAGAATGGATGAACAAGAAAACGATAGATGGAGTAAGCCATTTGACGTTTGTCATCGGCGGTTCTCTTGGGTTGTCGCAAGCGGTATTACAACGAGCAAATTTTCTGCTGAGTTTTTCTGCGATGACGTTCCCTCATCAAATGATGCGGGTCATTTTGCTGGAGCAGATATACCGCGCAGAGAAAATCAATCGAAAAGAGCCGTATCATAAATAATATCCTATGGACTTGGTTCAGGTACGGAGATGTTTCACAAAGAAAGTGCCTTTGGAACCAGTGGCGGCGGGAACAAGCAGAAAAGATGGAAGAGGGCAGGAGGGGAGTTTGTTTGGAAAAACATACTCCTTTTTTGTCATAACGAAAGAGAGAAAAGGCGGTTGAGTCGTTGATACAGAGAACCCTGTTGCATTGGGAACGAAAAAGGACGGATCCATTCAGTATCTGACCAAAAATCAATCGAAGCCATGAGAGCGGCGATTGCGATTTGTTGGGAAAACAAAAAAGATAGACGGCGTTTGGCAGATGTTTGAAGGAATATCCAAATGCGATGGCAAAAGAGTGTGTATAAGACTGTGTATAAGACTGTGAAACGGGGAAGAATTTTTTCTTGTTGCGGTTTGGAGGATGTGCTAGAATGGGAAAAAGAAAGGAGCGCATGTATGTATAATGTCATTTCTGCCATTGAATATTTGATTCATCACCCGGTATTGGAAATCAAGTCGTTTTACAAAAGTAAGAACCGTGCCAACAATATGGGAGATGCCTTGGAAGAATATGTGAAAGACCTATTTGCTCATACTGTATATGAAACGGATGAGCAAAAACGTTTGGAAAAATTATCGCAGGTGTTTTCTTATCTGGGGAATCAGAATAATCCGCCAGACAGTATCTTACGGGGCGGCGATGCGATTGAAGTGAAGAAATTGGAAGGGAAAAATGCCAGTATTGCTCTGAACAGTTCCTATCCCAGACAAAAATTATTTGCGACATCCGGGTACATCACGGAGGCTTGCAGACGCTGCGAGCCATGGAAAGAAAAAGATGTGCTCTATGTGATCGGCGTTGTCCAAGGGGATCAGCTGCGGAATTTGTGTATGGTATACGGTGTAGATTATGCGGCGCAGCAACAAACATATGACAGAATCAAGCGCGTCATTGAGCAGGGAATTTACAGTATTTCCGACGTGGAATTTGCCAAGACCAATGAAATAGCCAAAGTGAAGAAAGTAGACCCTATGGGAATTACAGACCTGCGTGTCAGAGGAATGTGGAGTATTGAAAATCCGTTTCGGGTATTTCAGTATGTATTTCAAAGAAATGATGCAAAACAATTTCAAATGCTGTGCATTATCAATCAGGAAAAGTATTCCAGTTTTGAAAATACGGCGCAGTTGGAACGATGGGTCGGCAAAGTACCTGGCTTTCAGATCAAAGATGTCCGTATCAAAGACCCGGATAATCCAGCAAAGTTGAAAGAGGCGAAGTGCATCATATTTGAACGATAATTTTGTGAAGCAGGAGAACAGGAAGCATGAAAATATTGAGTTTGTTTTCGGGCGCCGGCGGCTTAGACTTGGGATTTGAGCAGGCGGGGTTTGAGATTGTGGCGGCGAATGAGTTTGATAAGACCATATGGGCGACTTATGAAAAAAACCATGCGGCGCCGTTGATCAAAGGGGATATTCGCGAGATTCCGTCGGAGCGATTCCCGGCTTGTGATGGTATCATTGGGGGACCTCCCTGCCAGAGTTGGTCAGAGGCCGGCAGCTTGCGGGGGATTGATGATCCGCGAGGACAGTTATTTTATGAATATATTCGAATCTTAAAAGAGAAACAGCCGAAGTTTTTTCTGGCGGAAAATGTGAAAGGAATGATGGCGAAGCGGCATAACAGTGCGGTACAACAGATTGTACAGCAATTTGAGGACGCTGGATACGATGTGTTTATTCGTATGCTCAATGCAGTGGATTATGGCGTGGCGCAGGATCGCAAGCGGGTGTTTTACATCGGATTTCGCAAAGATTTGCAGATTCCATTTGTATTTCCCGAGGCAAAACAGGAGCGTCTATGTCTGCGGGATGTGATTTATGACTTGCAGGATTCAGCCATTCCTGCACAACAGAAGAATCAGACGAATGGAGAACTTTGTCATATTTTGAATCATGAATATTTTACAGGCGCGTATTCTACTATTTTTATGAGCAGAAACCGTGTGCGCAGTTGGGATGAGCCGGCGTATACTGTACAAGCCAGCGGTCGTCAGTGCCAACTGCATCCGCAGGCGCCGAAGATGATAAAGGTAGGACAAAACGACTGTCGTTTTGTGGAAGGAAAAGAAGCTCTTTACCGCAGAATGAGCGTGCGGGAAGTGGCACGGATACAAGGTTTTCCGGACGATTTTGTATTTTTATATACTGCGGTGAATGATGGATACAAAATGATTGGCAATGCAGTACCGGTGCCGCTGGCCAGAGTGTTGGCAGAACAAATCAAACGGTATCTGGGGGCGTGAAAGGTAAAGGAAAAAGATGGAAAATAGGATCGCATGAAAAGAAAGAAGCGATATCAAGAGTTAGCAGAATGGACGGGAGGTACTCGACGGAAGAGAATACAGAAAGAAAAAAACTGGGATTCCGATACGCTGATTGAACTCAGAGACAGTCTGGATGCAAATATTGCAAAGAACGGAGTATGGGGAAAAGGTGCAGATTTCTGATTGCGGGCGGAAGAATTTTTGATCAATGGAATCTGCAGACAGAATGGATTCTGAAAAGAAAACAGGAGATTTCCAAGCATTGATGTGGATGGAGTTTCCTGTTTTTTTGTTTGTCAAAGACGAAAACGAAAATATTTTTACAAATCTTTGCAGGTATGAAGAAATCCGTATTTAGAGGAACAGGCGGAGCGGTTCTGTGTTGTGATGAACGGCAGGCAGCTGGAAAGGAACTGTTTCATCAAACGGTTTCCACAGTGTTATAAACATCATAAAGAGAATTGTCCACATGGAAATGGATGGTTATCCACAAACGAAGATGTGGATATGTGGATATTTTTTTATGGATAGGAAAAAAATTGAGATTTTGAAGGAGAAATGCTTTCATTCTGTGGAAAAAACCAAAAAAGAGGAAGCGATTTCTGCATGATACAAAACCATGCAGTGCCAGTCGAATCGTTTGATTATCTAAGTATACCATTACGGTGCTTGGTTGCATGACAGAAAAATACAGAGAACCGGGAGAACGTGTTGCGATTGGGTGTGGTTATCTGGAAAAATGTATCCGGTACCAGTAAGTAAACTGGATACGGTAGAAATGTTCGGAATGATTCCTGTGCGGCAATGCCGTTGTCAGAAGGCGCAATATGGTTTCATACATAGGTATCGTACCCCAAAAAAGAGCCATTTTCAAAATCGAATGGCTCTTTTACAGTCGTTTAGTTTAGGAAATCTTCACCAATTTTATAGATATCTCCAGCACCGAGTGTCATCAGTAAATCGCCTGCTTGACAGTGTGCTTGCAGATAGGCTTCAATGGCAGAAAAATCTCCTACATATCGTGCGGATTTCCCTGTTTGGGAAATGCGTTCAGCCAGTTGGGCTGCAGATACCGTACCGTCATCTGTTTCACGGGCTGCATAGATATCAGCAATGATAATTTCATCTGCGTCATGAAATGCTTCTGCAAACTCTTCAAATAAAAAGCGGGTACGGGAATAGGTGTGCGGTTGGAATACGCACCAAGTGCGCCGATGGGCGACATTTTGCGCAGCTGCCAAAACCGCTTTGATTTCTGTTGGGTGATGTGCATAGTCGTCAATGACAGTCACGCCGTTTTTTTCTCCTTTGATTTGGAATCGGCGCTCGGTACCGGTATAATGCAGCAGCCCTTTTATACAGTCTTCTGGGGAAATACCCAAAAAGGCACATGCTGCAATGGCTGCCAATGCGTTGGTAATATTATGTTCGCCTGGGATTTGTAATTGAACAGCGGCAAAGAATGTGCCGTTGTGATATACGTCAAAACTGTTTTTGCCATCAGCAGTATGCCGAATCTGTTTTGCTGTCCAATTTGCCTGCTCGGAGAAACCAAAGGTTTCTGTCTGACAGGAGAGACAATGTGTCAGTTCTTCTAAATGTTCGATTCCTTCATAGATTACCAGCATTCCGTCAGAAGGAATTTGGCAAGCAAAGGCATGAAAAGAACGACGAATGTTTTCCAGTGTTTTGAAATAATCCAAATGATCGCTTTCCACATTCAAAATGATACCAACAAACGGGTGGAAACGTAAGAAGCTGTCGAAATATTCGCAGGCTTCCGCTACGAAATAAGGCGAATGCCCAATTTTCAAATTGCTGTGAATCGTGGGCAAGATGCCGCCTACAGTAATGGTAGGATCTTTTTTGGCAGCCAATAAGATTTCGGATACCATAGATGTGGTTGTAGTTTTACCATGGGTACCGGAAACTGCGACAGAATGACGGTATTCATCCATGATTTGTCCAAGTAGCTGAGCGCGATCCATAATCTGGATGCCTTTGCGGTGTGCTTCCTGCAGTTCGGGATTGTCTTCATGGATGGCAGCGGTATACACCACCAGTGAAATGTCATCGGTGATATTTTCCGCGCGGTGCCCGAAATGGACGGTGATGCCCAATTGTTGCAGGCGTCGGGTGACGTCTGTTTCCTTTACGTCAGTGCCTGACACAAGATATCCACGACTATTCAGAATTTCTGCCAAACCGGACATACTGATGCCGCCGATGCCAATAAAATAAATGTGTTTTTTCACAAGTGTCATAGTATATCGCCTCTATCGTAAAATGTATGGTTGCTGTTTGGTTTGGTATTCATTATAGTATACTGGGAAAGGAATGGCAATTCTTTTGTATGGTATTTCTATATTTTACACAGTTTTTTCATAGATATAACAAAATTTATCAACATTTCTAGTCAGAAACAGACGAAGGGAAGAGAAGAAATTAGCGAATAATCATGAAAAATCATGCCGAATAGAGGTTTCTTTTGGTCACATGATATGGTATAATAAGGATGTATTTTTGTAGATACGACAATGCAAAAGTGCAGCAATAAAAGCAAGGGGTTGGTTAGAATGCGTAAAAAAGAGATGATCGCAATGCTTTTGGCGGGAGGACAAGGCAGCCGCTTGGGGATTCTCACAAGAAAGGTGGCAAAGCCTGCAGTTACGTATGGCGGAAGATTTCGTATTATTGATTTTCCGCTTAGCAACTGCATTAACTCTGGTGTGGATACGGTTGGTGTGTTGACTCAGTATCAGCCGTTGCGGCTGAATCAACATATTGGAATTGGCATTCCCTGGGATTTGGACAAAAAAAATGGCGGTGTGACCATTTTAGCGCCTCATGTTAAGGGAGGAGATTCTGGAGAATGGTTTATGGGGACTGCCAATGCGATATATCAGAATATTGATTTTATCGACAGCAATAATCCAGAATATGTATTGATTTTATCAGGAGACCATATTTATAAAATGGACTATTCGCAAATGCTGCGTTTTCATAAGGAAAAAGGTGCGGCGGCGACCATTGCAGTGCTGGAGGTGCCGATGGAAGAAGCCAGCCGATTTGGAATCATGAATACGGAAGACGATGATAAAATCTATGAGTTTGAAGAAAAGCCGCAGCAGCCAAAGAGCAACTTGGCATCTATGGGGATTTATATTTTTACCTGGAGCAGACTGCGGGAAGCGCTGATTGAAGATTATACGATTCATGCGGATAGTGATTTTGGCAAGCATATCATTCCTAAAATGCTGGAAGAAGGACAGGTGCTGTATGCATACCGTTTCAGCGGATACTGGAAAGATGTCGGTACCATTGAATCGTATTGGGAAGCCAATATGGAATTGGTTAAGGCATTGCCGGAATTTAATCTGTATGAGGACTTTTGGAAGATTTACACCAACAGCGACCATCAGCCGCCACAGTATACAGCGCCTGGCGCTCGGATCAAAGAGTCTTTGATTGCAGACGGCAGTGAGATTTATGGCGAGGTTGCGCATTCTGTTCTGGGACCGGATGTGGTGGTAAAATCAGGCGCAGTGGTGAAAGACTCCATTATTATGGGCGGTACCGTGATTGAGGAAAACGCGGTGATAGACCGCTGTATTTTGGATGAAAATTGTATCATCGGAAAAGGCGTACAGATGGGTGTGGGAGAGAACATACCCAATGAAACCAAACCGAATATTTATCATTCCGGTATTACCGTAGTCGGCGGCAATACACAGGTTCCGGACGGTGTTGTCATCGGAAAAAACTGTGTACTGTATGGAGCGACTAGACAGGAGGACTATCCGGACAATCGACTGGAAAGTGGAAAATCTGTCATTCGGGAGGGATTGTAAATGAAAGCAATTGGGATTATTTTGGCAGGAGGCAACAACAATGGACGTTTGGGGGTTTTGATGGAACACCGTGCGTCTGCGGCGCTGCCCATTGGCAGCTGCTATCGTGCCATTGATTTTACACTCAGTAATATGTCAAACAGCGGTATTAGCAAAGCGGCGGTATTAACCCAGTATAATTCCCGTTCCCTGCGAGATCATCTGACATCTTCCAAATGGTGGGATTTTGGCAGAAAGCAGGGCGGACTGTTTGTTCTGACACCTTACACCAGCAACAGTGGTAATGACTGGTTCCGTGGGACGGCGGATGCAATTTATCAAAATATGGCGTTTTTGAACCGCAGTAATGAGGAATACGTGGTCATTGCGTCGGGAGATTCGGTTTACAAAATGAACTACCGCGATGTGGTACAATACCATGTGCAAAAAGGCGCTGATATTACAGTCGTTTATCAAAAGATGGAAAATCGGGATTTATCGCATTTTGGCATTATGCAGATGGATGCGGAAAACAGGCTGCTTGGTTTTGAAGAAAAGCCGGAACAGGCGCAGACCAATACGGCGTCTTTGGGAATCTATGTGATTTCCCGCAAGCTGCTGATTTCTTTGCTGGAAGAAATCGTACCGCAGGGCGGATATGGTTTGGTCAAAGACATTATTATTCCTTACAGCAAAAAATTAAAGATTTACGGGTATGAATTCCAGGGATACTGGAGTACGATTGGTACCGGAATTCGGGATTATTTTGCAACAAACATGGATTTCCTGAAAAAAGAGATTCGGGATATTTTTGTCAATCAGTATCCTTATATTGAAACAAAGCCAAAGGATGAACCGCCGGCGAAGTATAACGCAGGGGCGGAAGTAACGGATGCGATTGTAGGCAGTGGGACGATATTCAATGGAAAAGTGGAGCATTGTGTTGTGTTCCGAAAAGTATACATATCGGAAGCGGCTGTGGTGCGCAATTCTATTTTGATGGAAGGCGTGCAGATTGGGAAAGGTTGTTTGATAGAAAACGCGATTTTGGATAAAGAGGTTGTGATTTCTGACGGACAAACCGTGTGTGGCAAATCCATGGAAGAACCGGTTATTTTGAAAAAAGGGACAAGATTATAAGAATAATAGGCGGCTGCCCAGAGCGGGGACAGCCGCTGTTTTTGTATGAAGGAAGAATAAGGGATTTGATGGAAATGGTTGGATTTTGTATACAGGATTTTGTGAAAAAGAGATATTGCTTTTTTTGACGAAAAATGAGAAAATATCCAAAGTGCGAAAACGGAAAATGTAAAACGATATCGAAAAAAGACGTTTTACGGAGAGGAGAAGATTATGGAACATCTGAAGGCAATCATACTGGCTGCCGGAGAGGGCACGCGCATGAAATCCAAAAAACCGAAAGTGCTGCATGAAATCATGAAAAAATCCATGCTGGATTATGTGATGGATACGGCAAAGGGATGCGGCGCACAAGCCATTTGTGTGGTTATCGGGCATCAGGCGGAAGCGGTGCGGGAAGCTGCGGCACGTCAGGATGTCGTTTTTGCGGTGCAGACAGAACGCAAGGGTACCGGTCATGCAGTGAAAATGGCAGGCGATTTTATTGAAGATGATAAGGACATCCTGATTCTTTATGGAGATACGCCATTGATTACTGCAAAAACGCTCAAAAGCGTGATTGCAGAACACAGAGAGGCGCAAAACAGTGTTACGGTAGTGTCTGCAGTGGTGCAGGACCCCACGGGATATGGCAGAATTATACGAAATGTTGATGGTCAGTTTGTTAAAAGTGTAGAGCATAAGGATGCTTCTGAAGAGGAAAAAACCGTACGGGAAATCAATACCGGTATTTACGTATTTCATGGCAGAGATTTAAAACAGGCGTTGGGCAGGCTGAAAAACGACAATGCCCAGGGAGAATATTATCTGCCGGATTGTTTGGAAATTCTGTTGAGAGACGGGAAACGAGTCGGCGCATATATTGCTGCGGATGAACGGGAATTTTTCGGGGTAAATTCCAGAGTGCAGTTGGCAGAGGCAGCTGCAATTCTGAAGGAAAGAATCAATCGGCGGCATATGGAAAATGGCGTGACGATTGTGGATCCGATGCATACATACATTGGTGCAGATGTAACCATTGGCAGAGATACTGTTCTTTTACCCGGCTGTGTACTGGAAGGAAATACCATGATCGGAGAAGACTGCCAAATCGGCCCCAATTCCCGTTTGACGGATATGCACCTGGGTGATGGTGTGACATTCCAATCATCAACAGGGCTGGAATCGACCATTGGAAGCGGCACCACCGTAGGACCGTTTGCTTATATCCGTCCCAACTGCCGGATCGGAGAAAAGGTAAAAATTGGAGATTTTGTGGAAGTGAAAAATTCCAATATCGGAAATGGCACCAAAATACCGCATCTGTCCTATGTGGGAGATACAGATGCAGGTGAAAAAATCAATTTCGGCTGTGGCAGTATTATGGTTAATTATGATGGAGAAAAGAAACACAGAACAACCATTGCAGACCATGTATTTGTGGGCTGTAACGTAAATTTGGTAGCACCTGTCAACATTGCACAGGGGGCGTATATCGCCGCTGGTTCTACGATAACGAAGGATGTGCCGGAAGATGTTTTGGCAGTGGCAAGAGCAAGACAGACAGTAATCAAGGGATGGAAGACCAAACGAGTGCAGAAGAAATCGTAAATTCTGTCGATTTGTGTTGAAATCAGCGAAAGATGGGTGTAACATAAGATTAGCAGCATATGCTGACGAAAAATGGCAATCAGACAAAATACAAGCACAAGTGAACGTAGGGGGACACAAACATGATTTATTCAACCGGCAGCAATATGAAAGTATTTGCCTGTAATTCCAACCGCGCATTGGCGGAAGCAATTGCCAAACGACTGGGCATGACCTTAGGCGATGCGGAAGTGGAAAAATTCAGCGATGGAGAAATCTCTGTCAAAATCAATGAAACGATCCGTGGCGCGGATGTTTTTATCATTCAGTCCACATCTTACCCGGTGAATGATAACCTGATGGAACTGCTGATTATGATTGACGCAATGAAGCGCGCTTCTGCCGGCAGAATCACTGCGGTAATGCCGTATTATGGTTATGCAAGACAAGATAGAAAAGCAAGAGCAAGGGATCCCATTAGTGCGAAACTGGTAGCAAATATTCTGACTAGCGCTGGTGCAAACCGTGTGTTGACCATGGATCTGCATTGTGCACAAATTCAGGGCTTCTTCGATATTCCAGTAGATAATCTGATTGGCAGCCCGTTGCTGACTGGTTTTTATGAACAAAAATACGGGGAAGAACTGAAGGACTTTGTTGCCGTGTCTCCAGATCTGGGCAGTGTTACCAGAACCAGAGCGTTTGCGGAAAGACTGAACATTCCTCTGGCAATTATCGATAAACGCAGACCCAAAGCCAATGTCAGCGAAATTATGAACATCATTGGTGATGTCAAAGGCAAAAAGGTCATTTTGGTAGACGATATGATTGATACTGCAGGCACGATTACCAATGCTGCCAATGCACTGAAAGAAAGAGGTGCGGTGGAAGTAGATGCTTGCTGTACTCATGCAGTATTGAGCGGACCGGCAATTAAGCGGATTGAAGATTCTGCTATCACGGAATTGCTGGTATTGGATACCATTGAGCTTCCAGAAGATAAAAGAATTAAGAAAATTACAACAGTATCTGTGGATGACCTGTTTGCAGATGCAATCAGATGCATTCATGAAGGGATTTCCATCTCTCAGCTGTTTGATTGATAGGCAGCATTTCGCGCATTGAGAAAGAAAGACCACGTTTTCGGAGATTGCCGTAAACGTGGTCTTTTTGTCATAAAATTTATGAGCAGAAAGGAGAGAACGATATGTTTTGATGAAAATATCCAAGAGAAAATAGGGCTGGAGGTTTTTTAGTATAGCATCAGATAATACGATGGAAATATAGGAAATGCAGAAGTAGTGCCGGACAACAAACCGGGAGAGTTGGAACAACGTGCTGCCATCGAAGCGGAATAAAATGGAATAAAATGTTGTACAAAAATCAGTACAAATATTTGTGTGAAACCATGCGTTTTTTTGTTTGGAACGAAAAAAAGTCGTTGGCAAAACTCACAATTTTTCAGAGAGTCGGTTGACAAAATAGGTAAAATGGATTATATTGTTAAAAGTAAGACAAACAGATGTGGCAAAATATTCTATTTAGCGGGATGCATGCAGTCTGTTTGCTATTCATTTTTTACTATTACTTTACATTTAGGAGGAGTTTTGAAATGAAAATCGCATTTTTTGACACAAAATCTTACTGGAAAACCTCTTTTGGTCCTTTGGCTGAAAAATACGGCTATGAAATCACATTTTTTGATGAAAGACTGACACCCGCAACAGCACATCTGGCAGCTGGTCATGATGCTACCTGCTCTTTCGTAAACGACGAAGTTCCTGCGGAAGTTGTACATAAACTGAAAGATCTGGGTATCAAAGTTCTGTTGCTGCGTTGCGCAGGTTTCGACAGTGTAGATCTGGATGCTGCAAAAGAATGCGGTTTGCCTGTTCTGAGAGTACCCGGTTACTCCCCCGAATCTGTATCTGAACATGGTCTTGCATTGCTGATGGCTGTAAACAGAAAGACACATCTGTCTTATGCAAGAACCACAAAATTCAATTTTGACATCGCAGGTTTGGACGGTATTGCGCTGGTTGGAAAAACGGCTGGTATCATCGGCACAGGTAAAATTGGTCAGTGCATGATTAGAAATCTGAAAGGACTTGGAATGAATATCATCGCTTATGATGCATTCCCTAACCCTAATCTGGATTTGGAATATGTGGAATTGGATGAACTGTACAAACGTTCCGACGTAATTTCTATTCACTGCCCGCTGATGCCTGCAACCAGACATATGATCGATAAAGATGCAATTGCAAAGATGAAAGACGGCGTTATTTTCATCAATGTTGCACGTGGCGGTCTGGTAGATTCCGAAGCGCTGGCTGACGCAGTAGAGGCCGGAAAATTCAGAGGCGTAGGTATGGACGTTTGTGAAAAAGAGCATGAATACTTCTTTGAAGACAGAAGCGATCTGGCAGAAAAAGACCCTACACTGATGAGACTGATGAATAATGATAAGGTATTGATTACTGGTCACCAGGCATTCTTGACAGAAGAAGCTTTGGAACAGATGGCTCTGGTAACATTGGATAACGCAAAAGCATTCTTGGCTGGGGAAGAATTGGTAAATGAAGTAAAATAAGCGTCCCGTCGGAAGTGCGCTGCGGACTTGAATCAAATAAAATAGAGCAAAGCAGAGAGAAATGCGGCATATCGTGTATTCTCTCTGCTTTTTATGTGCAGAATAATCATACAGATTGGTATCAAACATAAGGGACATTATGAATATCATGACGGACAGGATGAAATGATAGGCGAACTATACTAGGAATCTTCTTTGTCATAGAAGAAATTCTGAAAATAGGAAAGTGTGCGTAACCGGCTTTTGGCTGCAAAACTTCTTAATGGTTGGTCGCCGGCAAGCAATGGTTATTTTGGCTGACTATGCAATCAAAACGACGGTGATTAGATGATTGGCGGAGCTGTAGAAAGAAGCGGGCTTATTGCTTCCGTTGCAGTATAATTTTCTTCTTGGAACTTAAGAATGGCAGACACATGCGAAGATCCGCACGGTTTTCTATTGAACTGTGATTGAGATTTGTGCTATACTCTGTAAAGGATTTTTTCATTTTTATAGAACAGAAAAACAGCTCTCATTCTGGAATGAGGGCTTTCCGTTGTGGAGCACAGTCTGACTGGGAGGACAAGAAAAATGGGTTTATTTGATAAAATTCGAAATCAGAAAAAGGAATCAGATCTATTTTTGATTGTTGGTTTGGGTAATCCAGGAAAGGAATATGAACAGACCAAACATAATGTGGGATTTTTGGTGATTGATCGTTTGGCAAAGAAATATGATATAACAGTAACAAAATTTCAACACAAAGCTTTGGTTGGCAATGGTGAGATTGCAGGACGCAAGGTGATGCTGGTCAAACCACAGACATTTATGAATTTAAGTGGGGAAAGTGTACGAGACATTGTGAATTTTTATAAAGTTCCACAGGAACGATTTGTGGTAATTTATGATGATACTTCTTTACCCGCAGGACAAATCCGTCTGCGGGAAAAAGGCAGTCATGGAGGACACAATGGCATCCGTAATATTATCCAGCTGATGGGGACGGATGTATTCGGCAGGATTAAGGTGGGAATCGGAGAGAAACCAAACGGTTGGGATTTAGCAGATTATGTGCTGGCGAAATTTGACGCGGATACGATGCCGTTGATGGAAAGCGGGATGGAGAAAGCGGTGGAAGCGGTGGAGTGGATTTTGCGCCGTGGTATGTCAGAAGCAATGAACCGCATGAATCAGCGTCCAAAAGCGCCAAAAGTGAAACAACAACCGCAGGCGGTTCAAGCGCCGGCGGAAATCAAAAAAGAGGTGGAAGCATGAAAAGCCTGACGGAACCATTATTGGAACTGGAGAGCTATCAGACGCTGCTGCAACAGATTCGCAATCAAGACACCCCTGTGTTTGCCACAGGGGTTCTTGACGTGGAAAAAAATCATTTGGTGTTTGGAATGCAAACCCATTTGCAGCGCCCGATGGTGATATTGACCTACAGCGAGGTACGGGCAAAAGAAATTTTGGAAGACATGCGCTTTTTTACCAAATCAGGGATGTATTATCCAGCGAAGGATATCCTGTTTTACAGCGCGGATGTGCATAGCATGGAAATGAATCGTCAACGATTTTTGGTGGTAGAAAAATTACTGTGCGGTGAATGTCCGCTGATTGTGGCAGCTGCGGAAGCATTTTTAGATAGATATCCGTCAAAGGAGGTCTTTTCCAGTTTTTTATTGCAGTTGCGGGTGGGAGAGCAAAGGGATTTAACGGCTTTGACTCAGCAGCTGGTATGGATGGGATATGAGAGAGAAGAGCTGGTGGAGAGTCCAGGACAATTTGCGCTTAGAGGCGGTATTTTGGATATTTATCCGCTGACGGCAGAAGACGCCGTTCGGATTGAATTTTGGGATGATGAGATAGACAGCATTCGCTCTATGGATGCACAGACACAGCGTTCCGTGGAAAAGATGGAGATGGTGACGATTTTTCCGATGCGGGAGCTGGTATATGATGCGGCATGTGCAAAACAGGCAGCGGATCGAATAGAAGCAGAGTATCAGGATGCGCTGCGCGCGATGGAAGTCAGCGGCGTACCGGATGGTGTGCAGCGGTTGAAGGAACAGATTGGAGAAAACATTCAGCGGCTGCGGACAGAGCATAGCTTTGCTTCGGTAGGGACGTTTTTGCCCTATTTTTATGAAGATACGGTTAGTCTGCTGGCGTATCTTCCACAGGATACCGTGCTTTGTTTTGATGAGCCGCAGCGATTAGCAGAGCACATGCAAACACTGCGCACAGAATACGAGGAAAGTATGAAAAACAGGATTGCCCAAGGCTTTCTGCTGCCTGCCCAAAGTAGGCTGCTGTTTGATTATACGGATATCTTGCGGCAGGCGGAGGGATTTGCTCAGGTGCTAATGGCGGGGCTTACCAGAAAAACACCATTGTTTCAACCTAAGGCACAAGTGGATTTTGCTGTGCGTTCTATCCCGTCGTTTTCCAAACGCACAGATTTATTTTGTGAAGAACTGCGGGATTTGAAGCGACAGGGATATCGTACAGTGATCTTAGCAGGTACCGGAAGCAGAGCCAAAAGATTTGCTGCGGAATTGACGGATATGGATTTACCAGCGGCGTATCTGGAAACATTGGAAAAAGAAATCCCAAAGGGCGCGATTTGGGTGACAAAAGGCGCTTTATCCAAAGGGTTCCAATATGAATATATTCGTTTGGCTGTGTTTTCCGATCATGAAATTTTCGGAAAAAGCGGAGAGAAGAAAAAGCGGAAACGAAAAAAAACAGGTGCGGCAATCGAACGTTTTACAGACTTGCGCATTGGAGATTATGTGGTACATGACAATCATGGGATTGGTGTATTCCGTGGACTGGAAAAGATTTCTGTGGAAGGTGTGCAGAAGGATTATATGAAAATCTCCTATCGGGACGGCGGAAATTTGTTTGTACCGGTCAACCAAATGGATATGATTCAGAAATATATCGGTTCTGGCGGGATGGTGCCAAAATTGAATAAGCTGGGCGGACAGGATTGGCTGAAAGCAAAGACGAAGGCAAGAGCGGCTGTGAAAATATTAGCGGAGGATTTGGTGGCGCTGTACGCAAAACGAGCGGCAGCAAAGGGGTTTGCTTTTCATGCGGATTCTCTTTGGCAGAAAGAGTTCGAAGAAGCATTTGCCTTTGAGGAAACCGATGACCAGTTAAATGCCATTGAAGATGTCAAAAAAGATATGGAAAGCGAAAAGGTCATGGATCGTCTGATTTGCGGAGATGTGGGATATGGAAAAACGGAAGTTGCTATCCGTGCAGCTTTTAAGGCAGTGCAGGATGGCAAACAAGTGGCGTATCTGGTACCTACTACCATTTTGGCGCAGCAGCATTATCAGACGTTTTTGCAGCGGATGGCAGGATATCCGGTTCAGATCGAGCTGCTTTCCCGTTTCCGTACGGCAAAACAGCAAAGAGAAAGCATCCGAAATCTGGAAAAAGGGTTCTCTGATATTGTCATTGGTACCCACCGTATTTTGTCCAAAGACGTTCGGTTTCGGGACTTGGGATTGGTGATCGTAGATGAAGAACAGCGCTTTGGCGTTGCGCATAAAGAAAAGCTGAAACGGCTGAAGGAAAATGTGGATGTACTGACTTTGACGGCAACGCCCATTCCGCGGACGCTGCATATGAGCTTGGCTGGTATTCGCGATATGAGCATATTGGAGGAACCGCCGCAGGAACGTCGTCCGGTGCAAACGTATGTGATGGAAAATAATGCAGAATTTGTACGAGAAGCCATCCACAGAGAATTGAGCAGAGGTGGACAGGTGTTTTATCTGTATAACCGAGTGGAAAGTATTGCAGAAGAGGCGTTCCGCGTGCAGCAATTAGCGCCGGAAGCCAATGTTGCATTTGCCCACGGACAGATGTCGGAACGGGAATTGGAAAACATCATGCAGGAGTTTATTGGCGGTGAGATTGATGTATTGGTATGTACGACGATCATCGAAACGGGTATGGATATTTCCAATGTCAATACTATCATCATTCAGGATGCGGATCGTATGGGGCTGTCGCAATTATATCAGCTGCGTGGACGTGTGGGGCGCAGTAATCGCACGGCTTATGCGTATTTGATGTACCAGCGGGATAAGATGTTGAAGGAAGTAGCGGAAAAGCGGTTGCAGACCATACGGGAATTTACCGAATTCGGTTCTGGATTTAAGGTTGCCATGCGAGATTTGGAAATCCGTGGTGCAGGAAATCTGCTGGGTGCGGAACAGCATGGACATATGGAAGCGGTAGGCTATGATATGTACTGTCGGTTGTTGGAAGAAGAAGTGGAGCGGCTGAAGGGCAAACCGGCAGAAGAGACCTTTGAAACCAGTGTAGATCTAAATGTGAATGCATATTTACCTGACTTTTATATTCGAAATCAGGAACAGCGCATGGATTTGTATAAAAAGATTGCAGCAGTGCAGACGATGGAAGAATATTACGATATGCAGGAGGAACTAGAAGACCGATATGGAGATCTGCCAAAAAGCGTGCAGACATTGTTGGAATTGGTGCTGGTCAAAGCAGAGGCGCATCAAATGGGAGTCACGGCAATCAGTCAAAAAGGGAGTAATGTGGTTGTAGAATTTTTGGCAAATGCGCCGTTGGATGCAGAAAAACTGACCCAACTGATTGCACAGAGCCGCGGCAGGTATTTGTTTACGGCTGGGGTTGCACCGTATATTACCATCCGTTTGCCGAAGGGAGAAGAGCAGAAAAGCCTGCTTTATATTAAAAATTTATTACAAGGACTGAAAGCATAGTTTTTTGTGTTAAAAATGTGTATAATAAAACAATATCGAAACAACGGATAACATACATCCGTTCTTTCGTGGGAGAAATCAATCGGATTTTGAAAAGGAGCGAAAAAGAAAATCAAAAGCGAGTGTGATTGGTTATGAAGAAGAAAGTATGGGGGGCATTTTGTCTGTGGATCACGGGGCTTTTGTTTTTGGCAGGCTGCGGGAGTACGTTTTCGGATGAAGTCATTGCCAGAATTGACGGGAAAGATGTGATGAAATCGGAGTATATGGTTTATTTATATACAACGACGGAGAGCTTTGTTTCTGCGGCAGGCGATGATGTGTGGAATATGGACTTTGACGGTATGAGCGGAGAAGAATTGGTACAGGAACGGGCGTTTAGTACGATCCAAAGTGTAGCAGCGGCGGAAAATTATGCGGCAGCAAATGGCATTACGCTGACGGAAGAAGAAAAGACAGCGGCACATGAGGCGGCAGAGGAATTTTTGACGCGCGTATCGGAACAAGACTTGGAGAAAATGGGCGTAGATCAAGAAACTTTGTATACACTGATGGAAGAATCTTACTTATATTCCGTGGTGTATGATACATTGGCTGCGGAGTGTGAAGTAAACCAAACGGATATGGAACGGTATTATCTGGAACATGCGAAGGAATTTCGCAATGACTATACGCAGTGGACCATTGATACGATCATGGTAAATGATGCGCAAACAGCGCAGGAAGTGGCGGAAAAAGCCAAAGCAGGAGAAGATTTTACGGCATTGTTTGAACAGTATGATGTGGATCAAACGGCACAAAACAGCGAAACCGGCGGAGAAATGACACTTTACCAGCAGTATTTGAATACGATGTTTGGATTGTCGGAAAATTTGACGGAAGGTCAGATCACAGACCCCATCCGTGTAGGAGACAGTTATTTTATTCTAAAGGTACTTTCCGTCACAGAACCGGATGAAGTGGAAGTACAGTCGATGGCGGAAACAGCATATCGTCAGTCGGTACAGTCTGCTTATGTAGAGAATAGGCTGTCGACGATGATCAATGCCCAAGAGGTGGAAAAAATTCCGGAGGCATGGGAAAATCTGGAAAGTTTCCAATGAGGAATGAAAAAATAACGGAAAAACATTCGATGACAACAGCAGAACGCGGAAAAATGTGATCTTTCTGCGGTAGATAGCATGCTGTATCTGTAATTGAGAGCTTTGATTAGGACAACTTCAAGATTCTTTATCAAAACGAGAAGAAAGGCAAAGCAATGGTCTTTGGAAACTTTGCTTGCAGTGGAACAAATATGTTCTGGTTGCATACGCAAATGATGTGAAGATAGATAGGAGCTATTGTTTTTTCAGCTGGGAGGATATCGGTGCAGATGACGCACCGATATCTTTTTTTGCAGGATTTGCTGTTCTGGAAGCGCGTTTTTGTTGGCAATGGAGGGAAGGCGGTTGCATGCTTGACAAAGATTGAATGGTAAATTATGATGAAACAAAAAAGAAACATCAGGAGATATATGGAAAGATAGGGGTGGAAAGCGGAAACATGCAGATGTTGCATCGGGAATGGGGCAGCGTTCCATCGTTTGCCAGGAAGTCAGGGCTGACGTGAGAGCAACGGGAGAGGCAAGGAGCAAATAGAAAGTGGGGGTCAAAGATGTATGAATTTTATTTTTACGCAGCATGGATATGGGAATTACTTAGTACGCTTTGGATGTTCCAATAAAGATTTTAGGGATTCTGGTATTGGTACAGGTATGGAAGCTGCTGAAATGGTTCCGACAGACACAGATGGATTCTCATCAGAAAAAATCGGAAGAAACGGAAAAGTCTACAGATCAAGGATGAAATCATAGGCTGCCTCATTTCTGGTTATGGTCAAAGAAAACAAGGGGCATGGAGGAAGTCCTTGCAAAGCGAGCAGTTTGCGCTTCTCGGACTTTTTTCTTTTGCAGATGGGTCACGCTCGCCGAAGCATAGCGTACTTTGTTTTCTTCCGGCAATCTGGAGAGCGGTGCTGTATTATGGAAGGCAATGCGGTTTTCAGACTGTGGCTTGAAAAACAGTGAGGGATAGAGTATCATAGAAGAAAGACAAATCGGGTGGATGTGTACCAAAACAACAGAGATTGGAGACATGCAAGAAAGAAAAGAAAGGGGATTTGTTTGCGATGGAAATCAAGAAAGTATGGGCGATGTATTTTAGCCCAACAGGTGGTACGGAAAAAGCGGTCAGAACGGTAGCAGCGGATTTGGCAGAACATTTGGGTGTGCCGATGGAAATATATGATTTTACATTACCGGATGTGCGCAAGCAAACGGCGGTATTTACAGAAACGGACTTAGTATGTTTTGGAACGCCGGTCATTGCGGGACGTGTGCCCAATGTGCTGCTGCCGTATTTGAAAACGGTGGTCGGCGGCGGAGCATATGGCATTCCGATGGTCTCCTTTGGGAACCGAAATTTTGACGATGCGCTGATCGAACTGCGGAATTTAATGGAGGACGATGGATTCCGTACGGTAGCGGGCGCTGCGTTTGTCAGCGAACATTCTTTCTCTAGAAAGTTGTCCGCAGGCAGACCGGATGAAGAGGATTATGCTGTGATGCATACTTTTGCGCAGAAAGTGGCAGAAAAGCTGCAAAGTGGCTGGGAATATGACGGTCCTGCTTATGTAAAGGGGGAGGAACCCATTCGTCCCTATTTTACACCCAGAGATCGTTATGGAAATGCCATTGACATTCGCAAGGTAAAACCCAAAACCAGTGATACTTGCTGTGGCTGCGGTATCTGTGCGGCGGTTTGTCCGATGGGTTCTATTGATAAAGAAGATTTTTCCTGCAAAGGGATTTGTATCAAATGCTGTGCATGCATCAAAAAATGTCCAACGGGCGCAAAATATTTTGACGATCCCGGATATATTTATCATAAAGAAGAACTGGAAGAGCTGTACGAAGGCAGAGCGTTGCCGGAATATTTTGTATAATGGTTTGAGCTGACCGCAGAAGCGGTGACAGATTACGCTCCTTTTTCTGGAAACGGTTTAGCAATATTGTTGCTGGAAATGGATTGGAAGGAGAAACGGTTATCAAAGAGATATGGAAATAAAGCGAAGTTGCAAAAAGCCAAAAAAGGATTTTTGCAACATACAGAGCGGCTGTCTGGGATGAATTCTCAGACAGTCGCTTTTCTATGCGAAAATGGAGGAAGATGGGATTGCAAAATTGGAATTGATGAAGGGAAAGCAAAATGCTGGGTGAACGTGGGGAGAAATGCCAAAGATTGCGGCGCAGGTATTTCAAAGAGAAAAAAAATAAGTAACGGGGAAAATAGAGAAGGAGATATCGTTTCTGCAGAAAACACAGGAAGAAACAGGGGTGTATCCTACCGATAAGATACCAGCCTTGGAGTTTGCTAAGCGGTGTGGATACGGTTTCATGCGAAAAACAGGGGATTTTGCGTATTTTATCATGGAGTTTTTAGGTTGCGTTAATGAATGTTTTCATTCTGTTTTGTATACTACAAAAGAAAGGAAGAATCCAAAAGAAATGAGGTGAGACAAATGAAGGAACAATGGAGGGCGGAAATCAAATATATCCTGTCTATGGCGGACAGCCGGATGCTGGCAGCAAGACTGGCAACCTTTATGCATAGGGATACCCATGGCGATCAGGATGGATATCGGGTGCGGTCTTTGTACTTTGATAATTTCTATCACAAAGCGCTGCGTGAAAAACTGGATGGTATCGGCATCCGGGATAAATTCCGCATTCGATGCTATGACGGGAAGTTTGACTTTATTCGGTTGGAAAAGAAAAGCAAGCGGTATTCGGCGGGACATAAATATCAATGCCGGCTGACAGAGGAGGAAACCATGCGGATGATTTTGGGAGATACATCTTGGATGGTGGAAGACGAGCGGGCATTGATTCGGGAGCTGTATCTCAGGATGACCATGGGTGTATATCGTCCGCAGATGATTGTGGATTATGCAAGAGAAGCGTTTACCTATGCGCCAGGAAATGTACGGATTACCTTTGATCGGGACATTTGCGGATGTGATCAGCCGGAGTTGTTTTTTTGCCGACAGCTGCCCATAGTGCCGGCACTGCCGCGGGATCGTGTGGTGATGGAGGTAAAGTACGATGATTTTTTACCGGACATCATCCATCGAACGCTGTTGACGGTGAAACAGAAAGAGCAGGCGTTTTCCAAATTTGCGGCATGTTATTTGAGGTAAGGCAACAAGGATAGGAGAGAGAAGAAATGACAACGTTTCAAGATATTTTCAAAAGTGGATTTTTAGACAGTTTCAGCAGCTTTTCGTTGACGGATACCCTGCTATCATTGGCAGCGGCGTTTTTGATTGGCATTTTTATTTACTTGGTATATCGGAAAACATATAACGGTGTGTTGTATAGCCGCAGCTTCAATGTATCTCTGCTGGCGATTTTACTGGTCACTTGTCTGGTGATTCAAGGGGTAACCAGTAACGTGGTGTTGTCTTTGGGGATGGTTGGTGCACTGTCCATTGTGCGTTTTCGCACAGCGGTCAAGGATCCGATGGATTTGGTGTTTTTGTTTTGGGCGATTGGAGAAGGCATTCTCTGTGGTGCATTTTTATTGCCGTTGGCAATCATTGGATGCCCGGTGGTTGGAATTTTCCTGCTGGTATTTGCAAACCGCCAGCAACTAGACAGCCCTTACCTGTTGATTGTCAGAATGGAGGAAAGTGAGGCAGAACAGAAGGTAACAGAATTGCTGCAAAAAGTAGTCAAGCGGATGACGCTCAAATCCAAGACCATTACCGGAGAACAGGGGATGGAATTGATTTTTGAGGTATGCCCACAAAATGGGCAAAGCACATTTGTCAATGAAATCAGCCGGATGGATGGTGTGCAGTCTGCAGTAATGGTAAGCTATGACGGTAACTATGCGGCGTAAAAGGAGGCGGAGCGAATGGAAAAACGATGGGAATATCGGTCGCTCTGTTTGTCTGGTTTGGTGCTGTTGGTGTTGTTTGGTATTCTGTTTATCTGGGTCGGGCAGGCGGAAGAAAAAGAAAGTACGGCATACGCTTATCTGGAGAAGCTCTTTGCGGAAGGAGTGGTACAGGAAATCCATATCGAAATCGACGAGATGGATTTTGCGGATATGCTGGAAAATCCGTTGGAAGAAACCTATTACGACGCCAGTGTGACGATCAATGGAGAAACGCTGTATCACACGGCAATCCGAACCAAAGGCAATAATTCATTGACGACGGTGGCAAGTTCGGATTCAGACCGATACAGCTTTAAGCTGGATTTTGATTACTATGATGAAAACGGAAACTATTACGGCTTAAAGAAACTGAATCTAAATAATAATTACGGGGATCCCAGTTATATGCGGGAATACATATCCTATCGCCTGATGGAAGCCATTGGGCTTCCGGTGCCTGCAACCAGTTATGCCCATATTACCATCAACGGGGAAGAATGGGGATTGTATCTGGCGGTAGAACAAATTGATGAAGTGTTTTTGGAGCGAACCTTCGGAAATAGTGATGGAGATTTGTATAAACCGGATGGTATCGGTTCGGATTTGGTCTATCGCGGAGAAGATATTTCGCAGTATACCGGTTTGATCTTAAAGACCAATGAGAATACATCGGATGGATCGGCCATTCTGGCGCTGATGCGGGCGCTGGAAAGCGGCGAAGGGCTGGAGGAAGTGCTGGATGAGGAAGAAGCCCTGCGTTATATTGCGGCAAATGTGGCTTTGGCAAATTACGACAGTTATCTGGGCATGACAACACATAACTATTATTTGTATGAGCAGGATGGTGTATTTACTGTGATCCCCTGGGACTATAATTATTCGTTCGGCGGCTTTGGCGGCGGCAGTGTGGATATATATGATCCGACGGTCATGGATATGGGCAAAGGCAGTATGGAGCGGACGCCGCCGGCGGCGGAAGGAGACGGCGAAGCCACGCAGACAGCAGAAGAAGCGAACCGTCCATGGGAGAGGATGGCACAGGAAGCAGAGCAGCCCCAGATGCCCGGCGGCATGGGCAACAGCGAGGAAAAACCGCTGGTTACCACGCTGCTTGCGCAGGAAGAACTGCTGACGTTGTATGAAGAGATTCTGCTGGAGATTGCACAGACGTATTTTACGGAATCCTATCTGGCGCCACTGGTAGCGGAAACGGCAGCGTTGATTGCGCCTTACGTGGAGCAGGATACAACGGCGTTTTATACCTATGAGGAGTTTTTGGCGGCGTCTTCTGCAGATGCGTCCGATCCGAATTCTTTGGTATATTTTGCCGTATCCATGGCGGAAAGTATCCAAAGCCAGTTGGGCGGTGGAGAGCCGACCTTTGATACTGGAAGTTTTGCCGTGGCAATGGGCGGCGGCATGGGACGCGGAGAATGGATGCCGGGGCAAAACGGACTGGCGGCGGAAGAAGGAAGCCGGGAAACGGAAGAAGGCGCCCGGGACACAGAAGAAGGGGAAAGCCTGACGGAAACAGAGACAGAACGCATGCAGCCGCCACAGGCACAGACAAAGGAAATGACGGAGCAAACGATGGCATTCGGAGAGGAAGCGCCACCGGAAGGGATGACCCTAACAGCGCAGCCTTCCGCAGAGGAATCAGAGGATACCATACAGCAGCAGATGGTGCCCGGCGGCAGACAGCCGCCCGGAATCCCGGAACAGATGGGCGGAGAAGGAGGGAAACATCCAAACGGTATGGGAATGCAATGGTCAGAGATATTTCCGATGGCAGCGGTGTGCGTCGGGATTTTTCTGGTCGGGTTTCTGTTTTTGTTGTGTTTCAAGCGCAGAAGAGAACTGTGCATGGCAGACAGAAAAAAGAATACAGAAAACGGATAAAAAAACAGCGTGTACAAAAGGGCAGCCAGAGAGAATTCCGGCATGCCTTTTTGGCATTTACTGGTGGGTTTCCTGCGAGGACAGGCAGCAGAGTTCCCTTTTTAAGGAAAATTGAAATGTTCCGTCATTTTCATAAAATATCTGTCTGGATGTAAAATAAAAGGCAGTCGTTTTCTTATTTGGAAACGACTGCTCTTGGTTCAAGAGATTCGATTATTCAATCCGGTAGTCAGGGGTCCGATAAATGGGACCTGCGAACACGATACACAGCGATGCAACGTTACTATTCATAATAAAGCGTTGCCAAGACAACGATACATATGCCGCCTACAAGAGTTACCCCAGAAAGTTCAAGCAGATAGTTCCTTGTTCTGTCCCTTTTATCGTGTTTTACCACCTTTGGCAATATGAACAGACAAACCATAACACCAATCAAAGCAAGCCTATGATACCACGCAACCATTGCAATCCCTCCAAACGATAAGAATATGATATTATAGACACCTGTTGTTTACAAGACTACGGTTTGCCGTGTTTGGTGAAACCGACGGAGTTTGAACCGCCACTGCTTATCTTGAAAAGGGAGCAGCAGAGGGAGGGCTTGACAAGGGTTCGGATTTTGTTTAGAGTACTGTTAGAAAAATGGAAGCCCTGACGGCGGGGACCGGGGGGCTGTTTGGGGATATGCAGAAAGGATGATTCAGATGGAAACGAAAAAGTGCTATGAGGACGATGCCTATACGATACAATTTGAAGCGACTGTTTGTTCCTGCGAGCCGATGGAGAAGCTGTTTTTGGTCACGCTGGACAGGACTTATTTTTATCCCGAGGGTGGCGGACAGCCAGCGGATCTGGGAAGATTAGGTGCTGCTGTGGTCAAAGACGTCAAGCAAAAGGACGGTGTGGTACAGCATATAACGGACCGCCCGCTGACCGTGGGTGAAACGGTGGAAGGTCAGATTGACTGGGACCGGCGCTTTGATTTGATGCAGAATCATTCGGGAGAGCATATTCTCTCTGGCATTATCTGCAGGAAATACGGCTGTGATAATGTAGGTTTCCATATGGGAAAGGAAACCATACTGATTGATTTTAATGTGAAAATTCCGCAAGAGGATTTACTGTTGTTGGAAAGAGAAGCAAATAAGGCGATTTGGAAGAATATTCCGTCTCATGTGACCTATCCGTCTCAGGAGGAATTGGAACGATTGGCGTACCGCAGTAAAAAAGCATTGGAAGGACGGGTGCGCATTCTGGAAATTGGGACATATGACCGGTGTGCCTGCTGTGGTACCCATGTGAAACAAACCGGAGAAATTGGATTGATCAAAATTTTGTCCGCCCAGAATTATAAGGGTGGTACACGACTGGAAATTGTCTGCGGAATGCGGGCATTGGCAGATTATGCGCAAAAAACGGAGCAGGCGGCAGCCATCTCCGAGATGCTTTCCGTACCGACCGGGCAGATCGCCCAGGCAGTTGGTTCCCTGCAAAAGGAGCGGGATCGCTGGCAGCAAATGGTCAGCCGTATGAAGTGGGAAAAGATCCATCTGCTTGCCGGGCAGGCAGAAACAGCACAGGTATGCTGTTTTGTACAGGATTTTGATTCAAAAGATGCGGTGCATTTGGCAGATGCCATATTGGAGAAAACCCGAGGTACGGCGGCGGTATTTGCACAGGCGAAAGAAGGGTTTTTGTTTGTGCTGATGAGCCGGACGGAGGATATGCGTCTTTTGGCAGCTAAGTTGAAAGAACAATTTAACAGCAAGGGCGGCGGAAAAGCAGAAGCGGTACAGGGCAGGACAGAGGCAGATGCAAAACAGTTACAGGCGTTTTGGACAGAACAAGGATTTACCGTGATGGATGCCATGGGAAGGCAGGGATAACATGGGTGAGAGAAAGAAGTGTGGAGCCAGAATACAGTTTGTGTTTTATATTGGACTGTGGAGCGAGTACGAATGAAGCGATACAGGGGATAGAGAGGAAAAGCAAGCCATAAGCATCCAAAGCAAATGAGGATGGCAGGCTTGTGGCTGCTGGAATGAGGATGGGGTCAAACAGGAAGGTGTTCGAAATGGCATATGTGATGTTAGGCGGGGCAATCGTCTTGGAATTGATGGCAACAACTATGCTGAAGTATGCAGAGGGGTTTACAAAACCGCTGCCAACAGTGGGATGTTTGGCGTTGTATTTCTTCTGCTTCTTTCTGTTATCGAAGGCGATAGAGGAGATTCATTTGGGAGTTGCTTATGCGACTTGGAGCGGTGTCGGCATTGTTGTGACAGCATTGATTTCTGCGTTTTGGTTCCATCAGGGAATGAATCTGCCCACGGTCATTGGAATTGTGTTGGTATTGACTGGATGTGTGCTGATGAATCTATTTGGAGCAGCGCATTGAATGACGAAAAAGACTGCGGAGTTATTTGACAACACGCAGTCTTTTTTTTACACAAGCGATGGAAAAGGGGTTGGAGGAAAGCAATGGAGGAATTTATGATGCAGAGAAAACGACTTGGACCAAAAACATATAGCAAATGGTGCCTCCGAAAATGCTCAGCAGGGTATTTCCTTTCCACAAGTGCAGCATGGCAACTACTGCAACGCAAAGAAACTGGGGAAGAAATCCTGCAAGGGAAGAAACAGTTGTACTTTTGAAGCAATAAACTACGAGAAGCGCCATAACAGCAGGTGGAAGTGTTTTTCCGAGATACTGGATGGGAACTGGGATTTCTCTGCCGGCAAATAGCGCAAATGGAAGTGCGCGCAGAAAGAAAGTGCAGACCGTAGCGGTTAAAATGACAGCAAATGTTTGTGCAGATGATAGCATGGATTATTCCTCCTGATCTTTTTTTTGAACGATGTTTTTGCATGCAAGCAAGACAGCGACACTTAACAGCAGTGTAGGTGGAAGAAAGCGATCTGGACCAAAAGCCAAAAGACAGCCAATACCAGTAACAAGACCCGTGATAGCGGGAATATGACTCTTAGCGCTTTTCCACTGATCGATGAAAATGACTGTGAATAGTGCAGTCATAGCAAAGTCAATACCGGTGGTATCAAAGGGAATCCATGTTCCGGCAAGACTGCCTAAGGCTGTGCCAATGAGCCAGTAAATGTGGTCATACAAGCTGATATAGAAACGTACTTTTTGATTGTCGATGCCTTCTTTTGGTTCATAAGAACAAAGCAGAGAATAGGTTTCATCGGTAAGAGAATGTATCATATAAAGAGATTTTTTCTTCATTTGACGGAAGGTGTCAATAAACGAAAGTCCATAAAACATATGGCGACTATTGACCAGCAACGTCATAACGGCAACGGTCAGCAAAGAAACGCCGCCGCTTAGAAACTGCAGTAGTACAAACTGCATAGAACCAGCATAAAGAACCAGAGAAATCAGAAGTGCCCAAAAGACATGATAGCCCATATTCTGCATCAACAACCCAAAAGCAATACCAATGGACAGATAGCCAGCTATGACAGGCAGTGTCTTTTGGAATGCGATTTTCTGTTCTGTTTTCATGAGCAACCTCCCGTTTGTTGGATATCAGACTTGCATTTTTTTGTTTCCTTGTTACAATTTTAATATAAGGCGGCAGGCTTTTCAAGGTCGGCTGTTTTGGAACATAAGAATTTTGTAAGAATTTATACAAAAAGAATCAAACATCTTTAGATATGATTAAAAAGAGGAGAGCATTGATATGGCGGAACAATTTTTTAGGAATAACAGAAAAAAACTGGCGGCGCGCATGGCAGATAACAGCGCTGTGATATTATTCGCGGGAAAGGCGCCGGTGAAACGGGGGGATGAGTACTATCCGTTTTCACCCGACCGCAATTTTTATTACGTCACAGGCATTGCACGGGAAAATTGTGTATTTATGATGGTAAAAACCGCGGGAAGTTTGCAGGAAGTTTTGTTTATCCCCAGGGATAATGGCATATTGGCAAAATGGGTAGGCGCCAATATGACGGAGGCGGAGGCGGAAGAGATCAGCGGGATTTGCGACATCCGTCCTATAGATGCTTTTGCGGATGCTTTTGCGCAACTGCTGTTTCGCAATCCTGTGACAGAAATCGGTTTGGATCTGGAGCATCGAGAATGGGACGATCTGCTCTCGCCGGCATTGCAGTTTGCATCGACGCTGCGCAGCAAATATCCGGCGATGACTATCCGGGATATGTATCCCGTTTTTGGCGACCTGCGGTTGATCAAAGAACCGTATGAATTGAAACGTATGCGGCAGGCGATGGAAGTGACCCGATTGGGGCTGGAAGCGATGATGGCGCAGGTAGAGCCGGGAATGATGGAATACGAAGCGGAGGCATATTTTGATTTTACGCTGATGCGCCATGGTGTACGGGAAAAGGCCTTTCAGACGATTGCGGCAGCGGGAAAACGCGGGACGATCCTACATTATACGCAAAACAACGGAAAAATGGAGGATGGTGACTTACTGCTGGTGGACTGTGGTGCACAGGTGGATTGGTATAACGGGGATATTTCCCGAACATTTCCGGTAAACGGTACCTTTACCCCGCGGCAAAGACAGGTGTATGAAATTGTGCTGGAGGGGCAGCAAAAGGTTATCGACGCCATCCGTCCGGGAGTGCCGTTCTCTCGGCTGAATGAGGTTTTGAAAGAGTATTATTTGGAAGCCCTCAAACCATTGGGACTGGTAAAAACCATGCAGGATGTATCAGCGTATTACTATCATGGTGTCAGCCATTATTTAGGAGCGGAAACGCATGACATTGGCAGGTATACGGAGCGGCTGCTGCAGCCGGGGATGGTGTTGACGGTAGAACCTGGTTTATATATTCCCCAATGGGAGATTGGCATACGGATCGAAGATGATGTGCTGGTGACGGAAGATGGATGCGAAGTCATGACCAAAGATATGATCAAAACGGTGGAAGAGATTGAGACCTTTATGGCGAGAGGAATAAAAGTATGACGGTTGCGGAAACAGAGTTGTATGCGCCTGTGCGGCGTTTTTTAGAAACGGAGGGCTATCAGGTACAGGCTGAGGTAACTGGTTGTGATATTGCTGCCAAAAAGGACGGCGTATTGGTGATTGTGGAGCTAAAGACGGCGTTTCAGCTGAAATTGGTCTATCAGGCGATGGAGCGGCAGAGTCTGACGGAGTATGTTTTTGTGGCAATTCCAAGACCGCACAAAGGGCAGCGGGAAAAAAGCTGGAAAAATATGCTGAAGCTGCTGAAACGGTTGGAAATCGGGTTGTTGACCGTGGCTTTGGATAGTCCATTGCAGACGGTTGATGTGATTTTGACGCCTGCAGACAGCAAGGTTTGGCAAAATCGCAGAAAGCAGAAAAAGCTGAAAGAAGAGTTTAAGAATCGACAGGTATCTGCCAATATTGGAGGGATGACCCGCAGAAAGATTTTGACGGCGTATCGAGAAAAAGCGCTGGAACTCTGCTGTATTTTGGAACAAGCGCATACGGTCAGCTGTCGGCAGCTGCGGGATATGGGGCTGGAAGAAAAATATGCGTCAATTTTGCGCAATAATGTCTATCGTTGGTTTATACGGATGGAGAAAGGGGTATATGCATTGACGGAGGAAGGGAAAGCGGCGCTGACAGAGCCGGATTATCAAATGGCAGTTGCGTTTTATCGTAAAAAATATGGGCAAAAAGAAAAGGAGGAAGGCGTATGACGATGGTGAATTTAATGATGAATATTCTCTGGCTGATTTTTGGCGGCTTGCTGTCTGCATTGGGATGGCTGTTAGCGGGAGTGCTTTGTTGCATTACTGTGATTGGAATTCCTGTGGGACTGCAATGCTTTAAGTTTGCGAAGCTGGTGGTCACCCCTTTTGGAAAAAAGGTATATTTTGGAAATATGTCCTCCGGTTCTGTGGTGCTGAATGTTATCTGGATTTTGCTGGGCGGTTTGGCGCTTTGCATCGGATCTATCGTGATGGGAATTGGCAGCTGCCTGACCATTATCGGTATTCCGTTCGGACTGCAGCACTTTAAGTTTGCTGGATTGGCGCTGATGCCGTTTGGTGCGGAAATCCGACAGATGGAAGAAACATCTTGAATGAAAAAACGGCAGAACCTGCGCCTGCAGGTTCTGCCGTTTGGTTTTTTTACTTTTTGTTGTTGTTGGATTGCTCTGCCATCATGGTGTTCAGACGGGCAGACATTTTCTCGCGAATGGTTTTCTTTTTCTTGTCTGCCAGATTCATGCCGGTGATGCTGACAATATACATGCCAGCAAGGTCTACCTTAACATTTTTCTTAACAGGCAATACTTCATATACTGGTTTATCACACATCAGGGTGATAATTTGAGGACCAACCTTCGCTTTTACCAAATAAGTTTTACGCATTTTCGCTGATTTGGGAAGCTGCTCAAAGACATTCTTGGGCAGATTATGGGCAGAAGGTCGTTCTTGTTTTTTGTCAATGACAAAAATCTGCGCAGTCATACGGTTTTGATCAATAAAATCCTGTGTTTGAATCACACGGCGCATGGTCCTACGGTTCAGATAATATAAACCTGCTACAATAGCAGCAATCAGAACCAATACAATAATAAAAATATCCGATCCAGTTATATTCACAAATGTTCCTCCTTGCAGACGGAAAGTAATTTGACTTTCCAATGGTAATCTTCACATCCATATATTGTAGCAGAGTTTTTGTCTGAATGGAAGTGGGAAAGTGAAATTTTTCAAAAAAATTGACGGTTTGTGTGCTTGCGGGAATGTGGGAATTTGAGTATACTATATCATATTATGGATGTTGCAAAGCGAAAAAGGAAGGAGGCGACAACATGGAGAGCGTTTGGACGATTGTTGCATATTTTGCCGCAGGCATTTTGGTTGTAAATGTGATATTAGCGGGCTTTGTGGTATTTTTTGAACGCAGAAATCCGGCCAGCAGCTGGGCTTGGCTGTTGGTACTGCTGTTTATACCGGTGTTTGGATTTTTGGTCTACATGATCTTTGGCAGAAACGGCAAGCGAGAGCGGATGTTTCTGGAAAAAGCGGAATATGACCGCGAAGTGTATTATACGTATTTGCTGCAGGATGAACGAAGTGTCGGCAGGGTAAAAGAACAAAAGGCAATCATTGAAAAGGGCGGTCGGCTGATAGAAGCGGAGTATTTGACGGATTTGGCATATCTGCATATCAATTCAGGCAGTTGGATGACATTTAACAATCGGGTGACGCGGTTTTGTACAGGAAAAGAGAAATTTGAAGCATTGGTGCGGGATATTCGTGCGGCAAAGCATTTTATTCATTTAGAGTATTATATTTGGCGCGGAGATGAGCTGGGAAGGCGGCTGGTGGACGAGCTGACGAAGAAGGCGGCAGAAGGTGTGGAAGTGCGCCTGTTATATGACGGGATGGGAAATTCCAGACTGCCTAAAAATTTCTTTTCCAAGCTGCATGATGCAGGCGGGTTTACGGCAGCATTTTTGCCGCCGTTTATGGTACGGCTCAATTACCGTAATCATCGGAAGCTGTGTATCATTGACGGGACGGTGGGATACATCGGTGGATTTAACGTAGGCGATGAATATTTGGGAGTTGTGAAACGGTATGGTCCTTGGAGAGATACCCATTTGCGTTTTGAAGGCGACGCCATTGATCAAATGCAGATCCGTTTTATCAAAGATTGGAATTTTACTACCAGATACGGCGCCGTAGCATTGGAGCAGCGATATTTTCCGCTGCGACAGCAGTTTGACGGCGTGAAAACGCAGATTGTTTCCAGCGGACCGGATACCAAATGGCGGAACGTACAGAACGGATATTTTAAGATGATGAACGAGGCAGAGGACCATATTTATTTGACGACGCCGTATTTTGTGCCGGACGACAGTATTTTTGAGGCGTTGCGAGTGGCGGCGCTTTCGGGATTGGATGTACGGATTTTAATCCCTGGAAATCCGGATCATTTTTTTGTATACTGGGCGAGCATGTCTTATCTAGGACAGCTTTTGGAAGCAGGTGTGCGCTGCTATCAATATGAAAAAGGATTTATTCATGCAAAGTGTTTATGTATCGATGGCAAAATGGCTTCGGTAGGTACTGCCAATATGGATATTCGCAGTTTTGATTTGAATTTCGAGGTTAATGCATTTTTATATGACGCGGCATTGACAAAGACATTGGAACAGGATTTTTTGCGGGACCTGCAAAGTTCTGTAGAGATTACAAAAGAGTGGTATTATAGAAGAAAATGGTGGTTTAAGGTGAAGGAATCGGTTGCGAGATTGATTTCACCGATGCTGTAAACAAGGAGGAACGGCGTATGGAGCGACAGGGATATCAGCAGACAGTGAAGATTCGATATGACCAGGTGGATTCCAATGCCAGGATGTCGGCAGCGGCGTTACTGGCTGCTTTACAGGATGCGGCGATTTCTCATTCGGATGCACTGGGATATTCGTTGGCATATATGGCAGAGCATCAATGGGGATGGGCAGTCATTCATTGGCATATTCGGATTTATCGGATGCCCATGCATTTGGAAACGGTTTGTATGGAGACTTGGAGCAACAAATGCCGCAAAATGCAGGCAGAGCGCAGTTATTTTTTGTTTGATGGGGCAGGAGAGAAGATGGTAGACGCCATTTCCCGCTGGATTTTTATGGACGTACGAACACGCAAACCGACAAATGTACCGGAGCATATGATTCAGCGATACGGTAGCAACCAAATACCTGCGATAGAAGGAGAAACCTTTCAAATGCCGACCAGACCGAAAGAAGCGCCGGTTGCTGCCCAAACACTGACGGTTGCCCGTCGGGATACGGATACAAATGGACATGCCAATAATGTGAAATACTTGGAATGGGCATTGGAGGATATACCGGATGACATCTATGAGCATATGGATATCCAAGATATGCGGCTGGTGTACCGAAAAGAATGCAGGAGGGGAGATACGCTGCAGACGCAGACGTATGTCATGGATACGCCAGAGGGGACGCAGACGGTAACATTTCTGACGGACGCGGCGGATACCGTATTGGCAGAGATCGTGCTGCTCTGGGCAGGAAGAAGGAGCTAAGCGCGAATAGAAATATTTGGAAAGTAAGGCATGGAATCCTTTTGGCAAAGGAATCCATGCCTTTTTGTATACCGCGGCAGAAAAGAAGCCGTTTCAAATATGAATACGGCTTCTTTGGTAAAAGAGGCGGAGAAATAGGGATTGGAAGCAGCAAACTGCGATTTGCTAGCGTTTGTGATTGCCTCGAGAAGACAGATTATTGGATGCTGCTAGATTTTTCGGCGCCAAACCAGAAGAACAACATGCCAATGGCTGCCAGCCCTGCAGTAATCAATATGGCTATGGTGATGCCCCATAATTCAATGAAGCTGCCACAGAGAAAGCTGCCGGCAATATTGCCGATTGTGATGGCAATGTTTAGAATTGCCTGTCCTTTGATTTTATCTCCCGCTTCTAAAATTTGATTGGCATAGTATACTGATGCGGGAGTGAATAGGGCGAAAGACAGCACTTGTGTGAGGAGCGCTGCATACAGCAGAAATAAATTGCCTGCCAGAGGAACGAAAAGTGCCTTTAAAACGAAAAAAACAGAGGTGAATTTCAAAACTGCGCCGCAGTTGCGCCCTTTGACAAACCGGGAAAAACCAATCATGACAATAAATTCCAGTACGGCGGTATATGCGATGACCTGCCCCAGTTCAGTATTGCCTTTTCCGATGTGCTGCAGGATTTGAATCATGTAAGTGTTAATTGCACTGTGTGAAATGAATACCAAGATAATACCGCAGCAAAGAATGGCGAATTTACGGTGCGCACGAAGCACTGCCATGGTGCCATTGGAGGGAACAATACCACCGCTGTTCCGTTTGGTTTCCGGAATGGTCTGCAGCAGCAGTATGGTAACGAGATAGAGGATAGTGCCGAGCAGCGGCAGACATTGGTTGGAAAAGCGCAGGGTCAGAGATCCCAAAAAAAACGACAGTACTGCGCAACAGAGAGAACCAATGCCCCGTGCTGCACCGAAATTAAGCGCATAGCCGCTGTTTAACAGCTGCATGCCCAGTGCGCTGAGCAATGGCTGATATGCTAAATGCAGCATCAGCAATACGACATAACAGATGCCGGAAATCAGCTTGCCTTGCGGAATGAAAAGCAGTATGAGCATCGGTACAACGGTGCAGATGCAAACTCCTGTCATCAGGGAACGCAGTGTGACATAACGTCCACGGTCCGCTGCTGCAGCGGCAAACGGCTGAAAAACGGAGGAGAGCAGACAGGAAAGTGCAAGCAGTATACCGATTTCTCCCTCGGAGAAAGATCTGCCAAACAGAAAAACCGTCGCGAAAATATAAATCGGACAATAGCTGAGCCAATACAGTCCCTGGAGCATACTGTACCGGATGGAAATATGCATGTCTCTGTTCATGTCTGCCGCCACCTCGATCAAATGAATGTTGGTTAATGAGTGATGACTTCTACGCCTTCTTCCGTAATGGCAACGGTGTATTCCCACTGTGCGGAAAGAGAGCCGTCTTCTGTATAAATGGTCCAGCCGTTTTCTGCATCCTGGAAGAAATCTTCTTCTCCGGCATTGACCATCGGTTCTATGGTAAATACCATACCTGGTACTAACAGCATACCGGTACCCTTTTTCCCGATATGGCAAACATAAGGTTCTTCATGGAAATCATTTCCAACGCCGTGCCCGCCGATATCATGGAGTACGGTGTAGCCATGGGCATAAATATGATTGCTGATGACTTCGCCGATATCGCCCAGATGTCCCCATGGTTTGACTGCCGCCAAAGCCAGATCCACAGATTCTTTCGTGACATCCACCAGTTTTTTGGCTTCCTCGCTGACCTGACCAATGCAGAACATGCGGGAAGCATCCGCATAATATCCGTCTAAAATGGTGGTAACATCTACATTGATGATATCACCCTCCTGCAGGATTTCATCCGGCGAAGGGATACCGTGGCAGATCACATCGTTGACGGAAGTGCATACGCTTTTGGGAAATCCGCAATATCCCAAAGGGGCAGGGGTGCCGCCGTGAGAAACGGTGTATTCATGCACCAAACGGTTGATATCTTCCGTGGACATGCCAGCATGAATTTGCGTTGCCACCATATCTAAGATTTCTGTATTCAATTTGCCTGCTCTGCGGATCCCCTCCAGCTGTTCGGGCGTTTTAATCAGCTCATGAGGCGGTACTTTTTCGCCTTTCGCTTTCAGTGCAGCCAGTTTATCATCAAAAGCAGCGTGGCAGAGTTTATATTTTTTTCCGCTGCCGCACCAGCAGGGATCATTGCGTCCGATTTTTAACATAATCAAAATCCTTTCTTTCTGTTTGTCATAATGCTTTTTCTCATTCAAATAGTAGCACAAAAAAAGTTGGCATACAATAGCAAAAGCAGCGGAAAACGGTTTTGTATGAAAGAGAAAGAGTCAGAAAAGTCGGGATAAAAAGAAAAATGCTGGACAGATTCTTCTGCGTTTGTTACCATGAATACAAAAAAAGAAAGGGTGAAAAGCATGGCGCATATTTATCGAAATATAGAAGCATTGATTGGTGGAACGCCGCTGCTGGAGATGACGCATCTAGAAGAAAAGTATGGTTTGGAAGCAAAGATATTGGCGAAAGTGGAGTTTTTGAATCCAGGCGGCAGCGCCAAAGATCGTGTGGCGAAAAAAATGGTAGAAGATGCAGAGGCGAGAGGGTTGTTAAAGCCCGGTGCGACATTGATCGAACCAACCAGCGGCAATACCGGCATTGGATTGGCAGTCATGGCTGCGGCAAGAGGATATCGGGCAATCATCGTTATGCCGGATAGTATGAGTGTGGAACGGCAGTTGCTGATGTCTGCGTTTGGTGCGGAACTGGTGCTGACAGAAGGCGCCAAAGGAATGGCGGGCGCGATTGAAAAAGCAGAGGAACTGGCAAGAGAAATTCCAAATGCATTTATTCCGGGACAATTTGACAATCCTGCGAATCCTCAGGCGCATTATGAAACGACGGGTCCGGAAATTTATGCGGATACCGATGGAGCGGTAGATATTTTTGTAGCAGGGATTGGAACCGGCGGAACCATTACCGGCGTAGGACGTTATCTGCGGGAAAAAAATCCCCAGGTACAAGTGATTGGGGTAGAACCGGCGGCATCTCCGTTACTGACGCAGGGCAGAGCGGGCAGTCATGGCCTGCAGGGCATTGGTGCGAATTTTGTGCCATCTATTTTGGACACCGAGTTATACAATGAAGTGATTCCGGTAACAGATGAGGATGCCTATGCGGTCGGCAGAGAAACGGCGCGTACGGAAGGCTTATTGGTTGGGATTTCTTCCGGTGCGGCAATATATGCGGCATTGGAAGTAGCAAAACGCCCGGAAAATAAAGGAAAAACGATTGTAGTTCTGTTGCCGGATACCGGAGACAGATATTTATCTACGCCGATGTTTCAGGCGGAATAAAAATGAATATCAGGTAAATAAAAAACAATACCCGAGTATATCCGGTGAAAAGGATTTCTCGGGTATTGTTTGATCCAATGTACTGTGATAGGTACTGAAGTTTGGAATGGTTTGTTTTTTAGCTATTGTTCTCTGCTTTGAAAATATGCGCGCAGCAGTACGGCAAGAACGGGACCCAACAACAATCCCCAAAAGCCGATGCAGCGATAGCCAAAATACATAGAAAATAAAGTCAGCAGCGGATGCAGTCCGATTTGTGTTCCCAAAATCTTTGGCTGCATGATTTGCCGCATAATCTGTACGGCAGCATAAATGACCATATAACCGACAGCCAGTTTTATATCACCCAATAATAGATGGATGACAGCACCAGGCCAGAGAATAAATCCGCTGCCAAAGAAAGGAAGTGCATCAATGACTGCGATGACGATGCTTAACAACAACGCAAACGGAGACTGCAGTATAGTCAATCCAACGGCAGTGATGACAAACGTATAAATCATCAAAATCAGCTGTGTTTTGATATACCCCCAGACGGAGTTTTTCAGTTCCTGTTTGGTACGTTGGATGGATGGACCAAACAGAGAAAGAATATGTTTTTCATATAATGCATGAATCTGTGCTGCATCCTTGGTAAAAAAATAGGAAGAAAGCAGTGCAATCAGTGTCCCCAGTAAAAAATGCGGAACGGTTGTCAGCGAGGAGGAACCCGTGTTTTGTACGAGAGACAGCAACAGGGAGGAAAGGTTGCCCTTCATTTGTGTCAATGCTTGCTGTAAGGCAGAGGGCAGTACAGAGATCCATTCTTCCATCTGAAGCCAGAAGGTATCCAGTGCTTGCTGCAAAGAGAGCATATACTGTGGAAGCATATGAAAGAATGCGGATACCTGTGCAGCAAGACGATTCCCGATCAATGCGCCAAACAGAGAGAGTACCCCTAAAAAAAGCAGCAAACAAAACAGAGAAGCAATCCATCGCGCAATCCCATAAGAAACCAGACGGTTCGTCAATGGACGAAACAAAAGGCTCAATAACCAACCAAATAAAAATGGCAGAAATATGGGAAATAGATAACGAAAGAATAAAAAACAGACCAATATGGCAGAACCAAGAATCAGAAAATCCTGCAAAGCCGTTTTATTTTTTAGATAAAAGTCACGCATTGCGCAAAGCACCACCCTTCTGTATTTCATTATAATCTTTTTTCACAGAAAGGCTAGTTTTTTCCGCGGATTCTCAAAAATCGAACAAGTAAAAAGCACAAAAAGACGACAAGCTTTGCCTGCCGCCTTTTGAGAGGAAGATGTGGTTTATTTGGATTGTTTTGTGGTATGGTTTCCGGCGTGGTTCATAGAGCCGTTCATGGAAGGATGCATAGCGTTGTTTCCAGAGCCAGTCATGGAACGATTTGTAGCATTGCTGCCAGAACCATTCATAGAGCCAGTCACCGAACCATTTGTAGTATTGTTTTTCATGCCATTCATAAAGAAATAATGATTTTGATTCAAATAATCTCTCGCGATGTCCAGCGCTTCACCGAAACGTTGAAAATGCACGACTTCCCGTTCTCTCAAAAAACGCAGCGGTGCAAGGACATCGGGATCGTCCGTCAAGTCGATGAGATATTCATATGTGCTGCGGGCCTTTTGTTCTGCGGCCATATCTTCATACAGATCGGTTAAAGGATCTCCTTTGGATTGGAAAGCAGCGGCAGTGAATGGAACACCAGCGGCGGAGGAAGGAAAAACCCCGAATCCATGATTTACATAATAGGTATCCAGACCAGAGTCAATAATCTGGTCTTTGGTCAGTCCCTGTGTCAACTGATGAACGATGGTACCCATCATTTCTACATGCGCGAGTTCTTCTGTTGCAATGTCATTCAATGTGGCTTTGGCTTCCGGGGTCACCATGCTGAATTTTTGACTCAAATAACGCAAAGCAGCACCAATTTCACCGTCGCAGCCACCATATTGTTCAATCATAATTTTTGCCAGACGGGCATCGGGACGTTTAATTTGAATGGGGAACTCCAATTTTTTCTCATATATCCACATTTATTGACACTCCTTTCCTGCTAATGATGTGTTGGCGTCCTGCTGCCAAGGCCAAGGATTATTGATCCACTGCCAGTTTTTGGTATCGGCTGCGTAACTACGGAAAGAACACAGCGGACCGTAAGCTGCTTCAAATTTCAAACGCAATGCGTCTACAGCTTCGATCACTTGATTGTAAGCTTCGATAGCGTTGCTTTCTGCGGGATGTGTATTCAGATACAGCCCCAAGTCTACGGCAATAAAGTCCAGTTCCATGATTTTTTGTAGCATCAGTTCCCGTTCCATGACTGTCCCTCCTTTGCGTTTCTGCGGATATGATCGCCTTGGGTATAGGGGATGGAGAGTGCGGCGAAGGCGGTGCCGCAGATCAGGCTTTGTTCTGCAGAAGAAGGCGTTTCATAGGGTTGCGACGGTACAAAAGCTTGTGCCAGCCCAATTTTTTCCAGTACGCAGGCATTGCAGTCGGAGCCTGAGGAAATGGGATTGTCGTTGTTTTCCGTATCAGGCAGAAACCAGGATGCGATTTCTTTCATGGCAATTCCTCCTTATTTGCTTTACATGAGTATGATATGGAACGGAAAAGCTGTGTGTGCAGAGGCAATGAAAAAAAGATCGGTTTGGATGGATTGTGGATGAACGGAAGATAAGAATTAACGCTGCAAGAGAAGACAGATGAAGCAATGGATGGGAGAACGCAAAGAGAAAACAACCGAAACAGTGCGGAGAGCAAAGAAAGATAGGGAAACAAAACGGTGGATGAAGGCTGGAAAGGGGTGCTATCCGCAATCCATGGGTTTGACATAAGATATGTGTCGAATACGGAAGGCAGAGAGGAAGAAGTGTTTGTTGAGATTATGGATGTCAGAGAGCGTTTGGCAAATAGAACAGTATTTTTGTTTGCCGGATGCGTGGCGGAATATCGTGATCAATAGAAAAGTCACGGAGGAAGGGGATTGATATTTCCGTATCGTATATGGTTATCATTTTTTTGCCAAATCATCGAAAAATAGCCGGTAATCGGTTTGATGCAACAGTGTAAGCAGGTACACGAATGTATTTGCAAGGACGGAAAAAAGCAAAGCAGATACTTTAACCGCAGGATACCGGAGAATGGAAAATGGTATACGATGGGATTGGGAGCAGAAGAGGATGGCAGTTGGAGCATTTCTTTTGGGAAGTGCGTGGAACGAATCGGATCAGAAGGGCATTGGATCCCGCGAGTGGATCCGATGAAAAAATTCCCCTCTTCCGTTTTGTGCTGTTCCAGAAGAGGGGGGGATTTAAGCGGTGGATGTCTATTTAATTGCTGGGACGGTACAGCAAAAAATATAAGTCATTCACATTGGTGCCGGTAGCGCCGGTCATAATGCAGGCGTCAATTGCCTGAAGGGCATGATAGGCGTCATTGTCCGCCAATACGGTATCAATGGAAATACCCTTGTCACGCAGTTTTTGCATGGAAGTGCCATCGGTCATCCCACCTGCTGCATCGGTAGGACCATCTGTACCGTCGGAACCAACGGCAGCAACCAATGCATGAGAGATACCGTCCAGATAAGGAGCAGCCGCCAATGCAAGTTCTTGGTTTCTGCCGCCCTTACCACTGCCGGTCAAATGAACGATGGTTTCTCCGCCGCAGATGATGGCGCAGGGACCTTTGCAAGGACCTTCTCCCTTTTCCAGCGTTTTGGCAATGGAACCGAGAAAACGGCCGGCTTCTTTGGCTTCGCAGTCCAGCATGGTTGTCAGAACCAGAGGTGTATATCCCAGAGTTTGGGCTGCTTGTGCCGCAAAATGACAAAGTTGGGAAACACTGCCGGTGATAACGGTTTCGCAATTATGGATTTCTTTGGGAGTTTCTTGCTGCAATTGTTCTTGTACTTCGGGAGGAATCTGCAAATGGTATTTTTCCACAATAGCCATGGCATCAGCGCAAGTACTGCTGTCAGGATAGGCAGGTCCGGAAGCGATGGCATCCAAGCGATCGCCCAAGATATCGCTTAGTGCAATGGCGTATATAGAAGCAGGAGCGCAGAGTTGGGCAAAGCGACCGCCCTTAACGGCGGAAAGATGTTTTCGGATGGTATTGATTTCGACAATGTCAGCACCGCAGGCAAGCAGTTGTTTTGAGATATCTTGAATATGGGAAAGGGTGAGAGAGGCGGCAGGTTTTTCAAATAGGGCAGAGCCGCCGCCAGAAATCAAAAAAACGACGGTATCATCAGCAGAAAGATGTTGTACGGCTTCCAACACCAATTCTGTGCCATGAATGGAGTTTTCATCCAGCAGTGGATGTCCACCTTCTGCGATCTGAAAAGAGGGGATTTCTCCCAAACTGTGACCATATTTGGTCAATACAACGCCTTTATGAATGCGTTCTCCCAAAAAATCGGAAGCAGCTTTCGCCATAGTCCATGCGGCTTTGCCAATGGAGATGACGATAATGTTTCCGTCGGAAGGAAAGGTTTTTTCCGCCAATGCCCGCTGTACAGCAGCCTGTGGCAGTACGTGGGAAAGGGTATGACGGATAATCGTGTGTGCGTCTTGATGCAGTGTTTCCATAAATCAAACCTCCTTTTCTGTTCTGGCGAAAAAATTGCAATATGCCTATGGTGTCAGTCTAACATATTTTTCAAAGAAGGACAAGAGAAGAGAAAGAGGCAAAAAAGGCGCTAAATTTTATAAGTATTGAAAAATAACAAAAGTGCGTATCTGAAAAGAAAGGCGCAAAGATACGGAAAAAGCGGGGAGAGATGCACAGGCGTCTCTGTTTGGATATGGCGGGGATAGACAAGAGCAGGGGAGGGATACAGTTTTAAAAATAAGGACTGGATGAAAAAGGGGATTGTTTTGATATTCATGATGCATTCCATAAAAAAGCGGAGCAAATGATTTGCTCCGCAAAAAGGTTATGGCTGTGTTGTAGCAATTTGTCGGTCAAATAACAGATAATACTCCCAGCCGATGAGTGTATCCAAACGCACTTGCTGATTCTGCGGCAATGTATCCAGGAAATTGCCGTTAGCGTCCATATGGTACAGTTCGGACAGTACGGGGAAATCCCGTCGTAATGCATTCAGTTCTTCGTAATAGGGAGACAATCCATCGATGCCCAACAGTTCTGTTAGCAGCGCGCCAAGATAAAATGCACTGATACAGTTGTTTTCTGGCAGGTTTGCCTGTGTTGTATGGTCGGAAAAGTTACATAAGTCAGCAGCACTGTCGCTTGCCCAGATGACGAACGGCGTTTCGTATACAGCAAGCTGTTCTTCCGGTGTACCATTGGCATCAATAGGATACTCCAGAAGATCGAAAAATTCCATACCATTGGAAAAACCGGGCAGATGATCGCCAAAATATACCAGCACAATCGGTTCATCCCTATTTTCGGCGTAATCCACCAAACGCCCGATTTGAGCGTCTGCATCCAGCATACCATAGAAGTACTGTGTCAACAGATCGGATTGGCTGTCGGTTAGAGGAATATCTGTGGAAAAATTCTGCGCCAATGTACCGTATTTGTTTTCGTAGGGACCGTGATTTTGGATAGTAACGGTAAAAGAAAACAAGGGAGCATCGGACGTTTCCAAATGTTCATCCAATACGGATAGAATTTTGTCCATAGTAGCATCTTCTTTGATGTAACCGCTGACACCCTGTGAGGACAAATCAAAAGAGTCTTCCAAAAAATAAGAAGTTTCAAAACCCATATCCGGATATACATTTTGTCTGTTATAGAACCATGCATAACCCGGATGGATGGAAACGGTTTCGTATCCAATCTGTGAGAGACGATAGGGCAGAGCATCTATCTTATGATGGATAAAATTGTAAGAGGGCAGGGCGGTATCCAAAAAACAGGTTGGCATGCCAGTGAGAACATCAAATTCCGTATTTGAGGTGCCGCCGCCAAAATTGGGTACGACAATATGTCCGCTGACGGCATTTTCTTTTGCGCATAATGCCCCAAATTCTTCCATTGGGTCTGCATAACCTTCAAAATTCAAATGAGGATTTTCGCTCAGATCAGAATATGCCTCTCCCATAATCATGATAATATGGGGCAGCTCGCTGTTAGGCGCTGTCATTTCCATATTCATTTTTTCGCTGTAAATTGCTTCTTGATAGGTTTCGGGTGTTTCCAGATGCATGATATTGCATTGATGGAAAAAGGAATACACAAGTCCGCGTGTATTATACTGGTTTACCTGAAAATAAGGATTTTCGATGACAGGATAGCCATCGTACAGATCTCGGTCGGCATATACCAACTGATTCAGAAAAACTGCGATGACACCCACTGCTGCAACGCCAAGGAGGCGTGCTTGATAAGACAGACGAGCGTTGCGGCAGAAGCAGGCTGCTGCTACCAGCAGCACCAGCGCGAATACGATGCAGCATATGATGAGCAGCAGTTGGGTCAGAGGAAAGGTTTTGACAATAGTCAAGGCTTCTTTGACCAAGGTTAAGTCGGTTGGCAGAAGCGGTTCTTGGCGCATGGAAATTTTAATGACATCTGCTGCGGCAAATAGTATCCAGACAACATGCAGCAAGATTGCGGAAAACAAGGCGCGACCAGATAAAAAATACAGTAGAAATACTGCCAGGAGAGCTGGCAGTAAATTCCACAGAAGAAGGGAGGGAGATTCCAATAGGGTTTGCGCAACCAATACTTTATGCGTTGTGGTGATCCAGAACACAAGAGCAAGAGCAGAGCATGCAGAAAGCGCCAAAAAGAAAAAAATCCGTTTTTGATTGGTGAATAATCTGGGATCGGTATTGTCGGAACGTAAGCGAGCAATTGTGGAAAACAAAAAAGACCCTCCTTGTAACCGTATTTTCACAAGAACAAACAGAAAACGGCATGATATTTTATGATGAAGCAACAGGCGGCGCCAGTTGCTTAGATTGCTGATAACTTGGGTATTATACGAAATTTTTAAGAGAAAGTAAAGAATAGATGAAGAAAACGAAAAAAAATTAAGAAAAAAGGAACTTTTTTTATCGAATTTTTGGTGTATAATAAAAAGAACGCAATGCAAATTTTGCTTTTTATTGTCAGAAACTGGCAGGTTTGCTATAATAAACAAGTTATAGAATGGACAGATGAAGAAGAGTCTGGATAATAATCTGTGTTAGGAGACGAAACAATGGGTGAGAACAGGACGGATTATCAGCGCAGACGCCGCAGGCGGATACCGATACAGTACGAGCAGGAACGCAGGATGCGCAGTCAGGACGATGGTTACTACCGGCAAAAGCAGATGGAACAGGAAATGCGGATGCAGGAGGAACAGAGGCGTAAATTGGGTGCGCGGATGCAGCGTAACCGTCAGAGGCAAATGGAAATGCGGCGCCGACGCAGACGGAATGAAATCCTGTTATGTGTGGTGCTGGCACTGATTTTGGTGGGCGCATTTGGTGCGGCAAAACTATATGCATCGCTGCAGACTTGGCAAGGAAGGGCAGAACAATCGGATTTTGTGGCTACCGCGGATGCGTCGTCGGAAGTAGAAGATACCATTTTGAATGTTGCAGTTTTTGGAACGGATGGAGATGGGTTCCGTACGGATGTGAATATGGTGGCAAGCTTTAATGTAACAGAGAAAGCGTTGCATATCATTTCGGTACCGCGAGATACCCGGGTGACGATGACGGACGAAATGATTTCCTACTTGGAACAAAACAATAGAACCGTTCCGCGGGCAAACGGCGTGTATGGGCAATGCAAATTGACGGAAGTGCATGCATATGCAGGAGAAGGCAATCGCAATGCGTTTTCAGTAGCGATGCTGGAAGAAATTTTGGGTATTAAGATTGATTATTATGTTAAAATAGATTTAGATGCGTTTCGAGAGATTGTGGATGCTGTGGGCGGCGTAGAGTTCAATGTGGAGGAACGCTTGTATTACAGTGACCCGGAGCAAGGTCTGTATATTGATCTGTATCCCGGTTTACAAGTGCTGGATGGAGAAAAAGCGGAACAGTTGGTACGATTTCGGGAAGGTTATGCACAAAAAGATTTGAAGCGGATTGAAGTGCAGCAGGAATTTTTGAAAGCCTTTGTGGAGCAGGTATGCAGCAGTCAAACGATATTGAGTCATTTGGACAGCCTCATTCGAATCGGTTTGGAGAAAACAGAAACCAATATGCCGATCTCTACGGCATTGCAATACGCGCAGTATGCAACACAGCTGGATTTGACGCAAATGACGATGGATACCATTCCTGGAGAAGGCGGTTCTTATTTCGATATGGATGAGGAAGGAACGAAAGAATTGATTGCATGGCGGGTCTATGGGGAAGAACCGCCGCAGGATGTGAATATGCTGACGGAAAACACGGTATCAGGACAAACTACAACGAACGGGTGATAGGATGACAGGAAGAAAACGCAGCAACGGCAGACAAACCAGAGTCAGAAAGGAATCATACGGATCACAGCAGGGAAAATCGCGGAAGAAACGCAAGGCATTTCATCCTGTGAAAACATTTTGTAAAATCGTGATTTCTATTGTGGCAGCGTTTTTGGTATTGTCTGGCGGCGCCGCATATGCTTATTATAAAATCACTGGAGAATCGCCGTTTGGCGGCGTTGGAGAAATTGGCAGTGTGTCGGATATGAACTTATTGGATGCGTTGCTGCAGCGCAACATCAAAATGAATGTGGCGGTGTTTGGTACGGATAAAGAGGGCGCCAGAACGGATGTAATGTTCGTTGTGCATTATGACAGTGCAAATGAGAGTTTGGACCTGCTTTCCTTGCCGCGCGATACTAGAGTTGCTGTATGCGATGCAGTGGCAGAAGACTTACAGGAACATGGACATGCTTATAATCAGGTGACGAAGCTCAATGCGATTCATTCTTACAGTGGTCAGGATCACTGTTGTGAGAACACGGTGCTGCAGATTGAGGATTTACTGGGAATAAATATTGATCATTATGTAAAAGTGGATTTAGATGCGTTCCGCAAAATTGTGGATACGGTAGGCGGCGTGGAAGTAGATGTACCGCAGGATATGGATTATGAAGATCCGGTTCAGGATCTGTATATCCATTTAGATGCTGGATTACAGACATTAAATGGGGAACAGGCAGAGCAGCTGGTGCGCTTTCGGAAATATCAGACGGGGGATGAACGGCGGATAGAAGTACAGCAGTTGTTTTTAACGGCACTGGCGCAAAAAGTGCTTAACAGCGAAGAAATATTGAAAAATCTGCCAGAATATATTTCGATTCTGTATCAAGATGTGAAAACGGATATCTCCCTGAGTGATGCGGTAAAATACGCCAACTATGCAGGAAAAGTTGATGTGAGCAAAATTACAATGCAGACATTGCCGGGAGCTGGACAAATGGTGGGCGGTGTTTCCTATTTTATTCATGATGCACAGGAAACGGAGGCAGTCGTGGATCAAATTTTTTATAGCACCAGAACAGATACCAATGAAGCGACGCAAGACAGCAAACAGCTTACCATAGAAGTGGCAAATGGCGGAAATATCAATGGTTTGGCAGGTGAATATACAGGGCGTTTACAAGCGGACGGTTATCAAACGACAGAACCGACAACATATACAGGAGAACAGGTTCCCTATACGAGAATTCAGGTAAAGGCAGATGGTATTGGAGAAGATTTGGTATCGTATTTTGCGGATGCAAGAATAGAATTGGCGCCGGATATGCTTTCGGACGACGCAGATATTCGGATTATACTGGGTACAGGAGAGCAATGAGTGAAAATGGCGTCAGAAGGATCCAAAGCAAGGAGAGAATGAGATGAATTGGAGAGCAAAATTAAGAAGGGCCGTTATTTTTGGCATTGTATTTAGCATATTGTCTCAGTTGCCGTTGCTATCTCAAGGGATTCAGGTGTCAAAGCTGATTGGCTTTGCGGCATTGTTTGCTGGGTTATATTTTCTATGGCTGCTGCTGGTTCCGGATAAACGGGAAAAATAAATAACAAAAAGGGATATCGTTTTTCAAAAACGATATCCCTTTTTGTATTTCGAGAAAGATATCCAAGACGACGGCAGCCAAATCGCTGGCTGCAGAGACAAACTTGGAAAGGAACGCTGTATTTGGGATCGCTGTTTGTCATAGGATGGCAACAGTCGAAAAGAACGCGCTGCCTTGTGACATGGCGCAGAAAAGACAGATGTTTTTGTCTACAGCCGATCTGTTTGTTGGGTATGGTTTTGTACAGGACAAAGATTCCTGTGGTACAAACTTTGGGTTTCTTCTTCTGGACAAAACATTACAATACAGAAGGAAAACAGAAAGGCATGTGGATAGGATGAAAGAAACGGCTGCGATATCCCGCATACACAGAAGTTGCTAGCCTCTCTTGGTTTTGTCAGGCGCCTGCTGTTTTTCGGTTTCCATTACCGCATGGTACAAACAGCGCTAGGCTGACCAGAAGGCTTTGGTTGACCTCGGACATGACGGCATCATCCAGATGGCATAACTTTTCTTTCAGCCGCCGTTTATCAATGGTGCGAATTTGTTCTAACAACACTACAGAATCTTTGGGCAACGCATATTTGGCTGCCGAAAGGGAAATATGTGTCGGCAATTTTGCCTTGTTCATGCGGGATGTGATGGCGGCACAGATCACGGTAGGGCTGTATTTATTCCCCATATCGTTTTGGATGATCAATACAGGGCGTACGCCGCCCTGTTCGCTGCCGACCACCGGACTTAAATCCGCATAAAAAATATCACCTCGTCTGACTATCATGCTCAAACACCCTCCGCCGTATGAAATCCGTCAGGCAGAACTGCGCAGAAACCATGGTTATGTATGCACTGACTATTCAAAGTATGGACTGCTGCCGACAGTTTTATACGGGGATTTGAAATAAATTTTCATCAAAATGTGGATTAAACGTAAAAGAGGTGTAGTCTAGCCGCCATCGTTCCGTTCCGTCGGCATCATAGATGACAAAGCGTACGGGTGTGAGCGTTTGGTTGTCGATCCAGAGTTTTTCTGTAGCCATGGCAGGATCGTTGCCAGGGATGACAGCTTCCAGTATCGTGCAATGGTTCTCATCCAAAGCGGCGGTTTCGACAGATACGCCTTCTGATTGCATATAGTTTTTCATAAACTGCCCTAAAAACAGTTCGTTGCGCTGCTGAGAAGCAGGAACGTCTCGTACAATTTTATCCTGCAGCCGTGGATTATACTGGCAGACGGTTTTGCCGTCATAGACGGTGTAATTGCCTTTGACAGAATCTGGAGAAAGTAATTCCAGTCGATATTCTCCGCTGGATTTGAAATCTTGTTTGGTTTCATAAATTTGTTCGCCTTTGTTGGATGTGCGGGTTAAGGTAGCCAGACAGGTATATCCCTCCATTTCCGTCAGGGTTTTTTGGATTTGTGACATAGCGGAAGGCAGTTCCTCCTTTTGGCAGGCGGTGCAGACGCAAAGTAGCGCAATACAGCATAACAATAGTCTTTTCATATGAAAACTCCTTTTTTTCTTTGCTATCATCAATGTATGATTGGGACAAAAAGAGTATGTAAGCGGACAAAAGAAAAGCGGATGCGGTTATCATGAAAATGAGATGGTACAAGAAATGGAGAAAAACAGCAGTCTGTCTGAAAAGAAGATGAGATTACAAATTTATTAAGTTTTGACAACAATCGGGAAAAAAAGAGAATTTTGTGATAAAATCGGAAGAGACTTCTTGGAAGGCATTTGTTTAGGAGGGAACAAATGGAACGCTGCAGGCGTCCAAGAAAAGCAGAAGAATAAAGGAGTGAGTGGGAAAATGAAGAGGAAGATTTATCCGGTCAGACGTTTGCTGGCTGCGCTGATTACGGCAACCCTAACCTTTGGTACGGTAGGCGCGGTGCCGGTATTTGCCGCACAAACGGTATATGAACAAAAAACGCAAGAAAGTATTACCCGAGGGGTGACATATGAACATAACAGCCGTATGACGACAGACGGCATTCAAGATATTTATGTGCTGACGGTGGACTTGACGGAAAGCACTTTGGAATTAAAGGAAGTGGAGAGCAAAACGGAGTATGGCTTGAAAGAAACGGTGCAAAAAATGTTGACTGACAATGGAGCCGTTGCAGGGGTAAACTGCGATTTCTTTGGCATGGCGGGCAGTTATTCCGCAGGGTTTGGTCCGGTTGTGCGGGATGGCGAGTTGATCTCGGCGGGAACTTCTGTAAATCAGGAAAAAGACCAGTATGCGGCATATGTATTGGATGAAAATGGAAATTCTGTATTTACTTATTTTAAGACAAACGCTACATTTACCAATGGTACGCAGACCATGGAGCTGGCTTCTATCAATAAAGTCACCAGCATGGTATTTCCGATTTATTTTGACCAGCAGGCGGCAAGCAGTACGGCAGACCTGGACGCGCGATTTGAAAACTTGGTGAAATTTGTAATACAAAACGGAGTGATTACCTATATTTCGCAACCGGGAGAAACCGTACAGGTGCCGAACAACGGATATTTGATTGTTATGAGTGCAGATTACCGCAACAATGCGGCATCACAATACCAAGTAGGTAATACGGCTGCGTTACAGGTAACCTCTACCATTGATTTTGACCAGATTGATACGGCGTTTGGCGGAGGCGGTCAGTTATTGACCAAAGGGCAGGAAGCAGTGGCGACGGATATTGTAGCAGCAGGCAGACAGCCGAGAACAGCCTTCGGTGTTTCGCAGGATGGTACAAAAGCAATTCTGATGGTTGTGGATGGCAGAGGAGACAGTATCGGTGCAACGCATGGAGAAATGGCGGCGCTGATGCTGGAATACGGCGCATATGAAGCCATGCATCTGGATGGAGGCGGATCTTCCACAATGGCAGTGAAGACGGTCGACGATACGGCGCCACAGGTGCAAAATACGGTTTCTGACGGTGCGGAACGCAAGGTGATCAGTTCACTGGGTATTTTCCAAACAGCACCACAAGGAGAAATCACAGAAATCGGTATGACAGTGGTCAATGCGCATACACAGCCAGGCAAGACAGCGGAATTTACTGTATATGGTCTGGATGAATATCAAAACCGAATTTATATTGCGCCGGAAGAAGTGACGTTTGAAGTAGTAGGTGTAGAAGGAACCTGGAACGGCTATGAATTCCTGCCTGCAACCACAGGCGCTTATTCTGTGGTTGCAACCTATGGAGAAGGTTTCACAGCAGTGGCAAGCGCGACCTGCTATCCGACGGCAAGACTAAAAGCTACCTACTCGGATATCAGTATCAATAATGTGGGCGGTACGGCGCAGATCTATATTACAGCCTATGATACCGAAGGGTTTGGCAGAGCGGTGACTAATGATGTGGTCTATACGGTGTCAAACCCTGCCATCGGGACCATGAACGGCAATACCTTTACGGCAGCGGCACAGGGCTCCACCTATGTCAAATGCAGTTGGGCAGGGCAAGATACCTATGTGCGAGTAACGGTCGGCGGGGCAGAGAAGGTGTCGGTGCCGGCGAGCACAGTGGCGGCAGATCCGTTGCTGGCAGAAGTGACAAAGCAAAATGATGGTGCGTATTACTTAAATATTACTGGTGAACTGAAGTACACCGGCACGGGCACGGTGGATGCGGCAACCTATGAAGCGCAGAGAAGCCGGGTACGGGCGGCGGCGGACAGCGGTGCGGAGGTTACTGTATACGGTGGACCCTGTGATGTGACAACACCGACGGTGCAGGACAGTTTGACGTGGAACGGCAGCTATCGGTTCTTAAACAGAGGTGGCGCTTCTGTGGTGCTGCTGGCAGCAAGCAATGGCATCCGCGGAACCGATGCATCGCAATATGGTAGATTTACGATGGATATTGACAGTGCAGGGAATGATACGATTATTTTTGTTACGGATCTGACGCCGTCGGATTATCCATCTGCGGCAGAAGCGGCGTATTTCCGCGTGATATTAAATAAGTATGTGGAAGCGGGCAAGAATGTATTTGTGGTTTCATGCAGCGCAAACAGCTATTGGGCATCCACAAAGGATGGTGTGCGCTATATCAATCTGCCGAATTTATGGAGAGCGGACGGAACGCCAAACAGTAATGTCTATATGCTGAAATTCCGGATTGATGGAGATCAGGTAACTTATCAGCCGGTGAAGGTGTGATCCATTGATATGACAACGTGGAGACATCCGTTTCTTTTATAGAATTTATCATAGCGTATAAAACAGAAACGAACTTTGAAAAGAAGCGTATGGATATCGTCCAAATCAAACAACCGATGCCCAGGCGAAGATGGATGCGCAGAATGAGCGGTTGTTTTTGGGGAACCAAAGCGATTGCTTACAGAGGGATGAAACGTAATCCAACAACAGGGTAAATTCGGTTGAGACGGAACTTGGCGGGATGGAAAATCAGAATTTCTGATGCCAAAGAGCGAATCGGCGGTATGAAAAGCAGTAAAAACAAGCGCGGATGCAATGTTTTGGGCAGCCTCAAAAGGAGGCTGTCCTTTTTGTTGGAAATGAGAGCGATGGCAGACGGCAGTAAAAGAAGAGGAAGCAAGGACAAGAAGTTTCTTAAATTTCTATCGGGTTTCTTGTAAAATGCCAAAGAATACGGTAGTATAGGATGGATGGATATTTTTTGCTGGATATTCCTTTGGGAATGACAGAGGGAAAAAGAAATAGAACTTTAGGTGAATTCAATGACAACTCAGAAAAAAAACAGTGCCGTGAAAGCGGTAAGCTTTATGATGCTCATTACTATGGTGGGAAAGTTGTTGGGATTGGTGCGGGATCAGTTATTGGCGGCAAACTATGGAACTGGTATGGCGGCAAATGCATTTACGACAGCCAGCTTGATGCCGCGAACGTTCTTTGACGCCATATTTGCTTCGGCTATATCGGCAAGCTTTATCCCAATTTTCAATGAGTATCTAAAAAAATATGGAAAAGCGGAAGCGTTTGCCCTCTCCAATCGGTTTATTACACTAATCGGATTGGTGACCATCGGTATGACGCTTGTTTGCGAGGTGTTCTCGGAACAGTTTGTCTGGCTGTTTGCCAGTGGATATGATGCGCAAACGGCGGCTTTGTCGGCAGAATTGTCTCATGTGATGTTTCCAACAATATTTTTTACAGGCATTGCCTTTTCCTTTGTAGGGATTTTGCAGTCTTTAGACGAGTTTAATGTGCCGGCGGCATTGAGTGTGGCGTCTAATGCGGTGATTATTCTGTATTATATATTCTGGAATGAGCAGTTTGGCATCTATGGGTTGGCGGTTGCATTTCTCATTGGATGGGGAATGCAGGCGGTGATTCAGATTCCTTCGTTATGGAAAAAAGGGTACCGCTACCGACCGGATTTTCGGTTTCGAGAGGAAGGAGTACGGAAGATTTTGATGTTGATGCTGCCGGTGATGGTCGGTACATGGATACAACCGATCAATTTGATTATCAACAACCAGTTTGCTTCTCACTTAGAGATGGGAGTAACAACACTGCAGTATGCGAATAATTTATATACGATTATCGTGGGCGTGTTTGTGCTGGCAATCGCGAATTTGATTTTTCCCAAACTGTCCCGTATGGCGGGAGAAACAACAAACGAGGGATTTACAGAAACGGTGCGGACAACCCTGCGTGTGATGATGTTCTTTTTGATTCCGATGATGGTAGGGTTGATGGCGTTAAGTGAGCCGTTGGTGCGATTGATTTATGAACGCGGCAGCTTTGATGCGACCGGCACGGCATTGACCGGCACGGCATTATGCTTTTTTTCCGTTGGAATGATTGGATATGGCGTCCAAACCATATTAAGCCGTGTATTTTATGCTAAACAGGAAGGAAAGATGCCGCTGATTGCAGGACTCTGTTCTATAGGGGTCAATGCGTTGTTGTGTGCTCTGCTGATGCAACCGATGGGATTAGGCGGCTTAGCGCTTGCCTCTGCGGTATCATCCACCGTTGCAGCAGGAATCCTGTTTGTGGCAACGGTACGCAATCATCCTCAGATATTGGAGAAACCCTTGATACGGGATTTGTGCAAAATGGTAGTTGGTGCGGCGGTGATGCTGTTTTGCGTATGGGCGGCATATCGGCTGCTGAGTCAGCAGTTGACAGATGGATTGTGTACCAGGATATTGGTGATTGCGATTCCGACGATGATTGGTTTGGCAGTGTATATGATATTGACGTATGGGATGCGGATAGAAGAAAGCCGGTTTGCCTTTTCTTTGATTAGAAAAGTACTGTCAAGAGGGGGCGGACGACCCAATGGTGGTGCAGGCAGCGGGAATGGGGCTATCACGCAGCATCCAACAGGACAGAAAGGACAAAAAGGTATGACGGATCGAATTTCTCTGTATATAAAGGACAGCTTTTTCTTCCGCTTTTTTCGGGCATTCTTCCTTTGGTTTTGGGGAATATGGTCAGCCAGTCTGACCTATCGCTTGTACCATAGGCTGGGACGGGTGGTCGGAAAGGCGTTTGCAAACAGTGGAATTTTGACATTTTTGCGGCATAATTGGGATTTCTGGCTGCGTTCTGCCCATGGGCGGCTGCCTCATGTGCTGCATGGGACAGCGAAGCGGTGTGCTGCGGCAGTTCACGAACAGAGCAACTGGGTGGCGGTACAGGCTGCGCAAAGCAGTATCTTACGGGTCTGCAATGAGCGATTTTTGATTCTTTGTATTTGTGTCATCGCGGTTTCGATACCGATCTTGCCGACGATGCTGCTGGCAGTGCTGGCGGCAGGTACGTTGGGGCTGTATGTGCTTCAAGTATGGATGGGCAATATTCGGATGCAGCGGACGGCATTGGTCAGTGTGATGACGGGATTATTTGCGCTGTGCATTGTGTATGGTGCGCTGACCAGCTATCAATTTCCGATGTCTTTGCAGGTGATGGCGATTTTTCTGGTATTTCTGGCTATGTTTTTTGTCTGCAAGGACTGTATTGACACAGAAGAAAAGTTAAATTTGGTATTGTTTGTACTGATTGTGACAGGCGTACTCATTGCGGCATATGCGGTATTTCAATATGTGGTAGGGGTAGAGATGGATGAAGCATGGGTAGATGCAGAAAGTTTTGACATTACTACACGGGCGTATGCGACCTTCCACAATCCTAATGTGTTGGGGGAATATTTGATTGTGATTGGTTTTTTGGCGGCCGGCATGATGTGGAAGGTACGCAACTGGGCGGGACGCTTGTTTTATACGGGATGTTTCGGCGTCATTTGTCTGGGATTACTGGCGACCAATTCTCGCGGTGCGATGCTGGGGCTGATGTTTTCTGCGGGCTTGTTTGTGCTGCTGGCGGAGCGCAGGCTGATTCCCTTTGGGATACTGGCATTGCTTGCGATGCCGTTTGTTCTGCCGGCTTCCTTATGGGAGCGCCTCATCAGTTCCATTACCATGAGCGATTCTTCTTCCCAATATCGCCTGTCTATCTATCAGGCGGGGATAGAGATGGTTCAGCATTATTGGGCAACGGGCATTGGTGTGGATGCGTTTGGTGAGATTTATCCGTTATTTTCGCTGGAAGCAGCGAATGCTTATCATGTGCACAACTTGTTCTTGCAGGAACTGATAGAATTAGGGATTTTGGGCTTTGCGGTTTTTGCGGCGCTGATGCTGTTGTTTTTCCAAAAATTATACAGCACCATGGCGCGTGCGGCAAAGCGGTATCGCTGTTTGCTGGCGGCGATCTTCGGCGCCTTCGGCGGCATTTTGCTGCAGGGGATGACGGATCATATTTGGTTTGATTACAGTATTGTTCTGCTGTTCTGGTGCGTATTGGGCATTGGCATGGCGGCGGTGAGATTGGGAGAAAAATCATGGAGAAAAGGAAATTGATTATCTATCATGTATTGACAGATCGGAATATTGGAGGCGCCGGAAGATGGCTATTGAATTATTTGAAATATTGCAACCGCAGCCGTTTTGATGTGCATGTGGTGCTGCCTGCGGACAGTCAGCTGTGTGAAGCGGTACGCAAACTGAAGATTCCGGTCGTTGCCATGGATGCGATGCAGGATCTTTCTTATGACAAAGAGGCGATGCATCCGCTGGTAGCACTGTTTCGGAAAGAAAAGCCGGATGTAGTGCATACTCATGCAAGTCTGACAGCGAGAATGGCGGCAAGAAAAGCGCATGTGCCGCAAATTTTCCATACCAAGCATTGTATGGAAGCAGTGAGCGGGAATATCTGCAAAAAACTGATCAAACGGATCATAAACCACCGTTACAGTGATACCATCATTGCAGTCAGTAAGGCAGTGCGTCGGAGTATGATTGCAGGCGGCACAGATCCGAAGCAGATTGTGACCATATATAATGGAATCGAAATGCTGCAGCCGTTGTCCGCAGAAGAAAAACAGGCGGTGCTGGCGGCGTATGGCGTTCTACAAGGGCAGAAGGTCATTGGTATGGCGGCAAGACTGGAAGCGGTAAAGGATCATGATACCTTTTTGCATGCGGCTGCCCGGGTCTGTGAGAAAAGAAAAGACGTTACCTTTTTGGTTATTGGCGATGGCAGTCGCAGAGAATGGCTGGAGTCGGAAGCGGTTCGGATGGGGATTGCTGATCGAGTACGATTTACAGGATTTGTGACGGAAGTGGAACGATTGGAAGCCGCACTGGATGTCGCGGTGATGACTTCCAAGGAAGAGGCATTGTGTTTATCTTTGATTGAAGCAATGAGTGCAGGGGTGCCGGTGATCGGCACAGACAGCGGCGGTATCAGTGAAGTGGTGCGGCACGGCGAAACCGGATATCTGATTCCTGTGGGTGACGAAGAACAGTTGGCGGATCGGATACTGGAGCTGTTATCCGAAGAAGCGCGGCGGCTGCAGATGGGACAAAAGGCGATGGCATGGACAAGAGAAATGTTTCGAGCGGAACAGATGGCGGCAAAGATGGAGAAACTCTATTTGGAGGCGGAAAGACGATGAGAGAGAAAAAAAGCAAGAAGCTGTTTGGCATATTGAACGGACTGGATTTATTGATTCTTTTGGTATTGCTGGCGGCAGTGGTGTTTGGCATATATTGGACGGCAGGCGGCGGACAAAACGGCGGTACTTCTGCAGAAACCAAAACATACACCTATGTTGTGGAGGGCAGGCAGGTTCTGGAAGAGACAGCAAATTTTCCGGTGGAGGGCGGAAAGGTGTTTGACAGTTCCACATCAGCATATTTGGGTACAGTAAAAAGTTTTTGGACGGAACCGTTTACAGAAAGCAATTTCAACCGTGTGACAAATCAGTATGAAAAAGTCCCGGCACCAGGATACTGCAATATTTATCTGGAAATTGAAGGAAGCGGAACGGAAACAGACGAAGATATTACAGTGGAAGGTACAGTGGTGAAGGTTGGTGCAGAACAGAACGTCAAAGGAAAAGGGTTTGCATTTCAGGGATATATTGTAGAAGTAAGGGATGGTGAGTAATGTGGCAAAACGGCGACCGAATATCATAGATTTACTGATTTTACTGGTGGTGATTGGTTTGATTTTGCTTGGCGTTTATAAATTTGCCGTGGTGAATCAGAAAGAATCCACCGGCATTACGGCAGAAGCCAATCAAGTGACCTATACGGCTTTTATTGATGATGTGCGTATGGCGACGGTAAATGCACTGCATATAGGGGACAAAGTATATGATGACAAGACCAGAACCTATATTGGCACGATTACAGACGTGCAGTATGCACCCAAAATGCGAAATGTTATCAATGGGGAAGGAGAAACCATTTTAGTGGAATTGCCGGATTATTATGGCATTACATTGACGCTGGAGGGGAATATTATGGAGAAGGAAGACGGATATTTTGCCGAAGGGGTGGTGGAGCTGAAAGCCAACTCGGAGATGGAGGTTTTTACCAAATATGCAAAGCCAACCATGAAAGTGACTTCAATTGATATGTGACAGGTGGGACAGACATGAAATATAAAATATTGATGACGCTGATGGGGTTGGAAATCGGCGGGGCAGAAACTCATGTAGTAGAGCTTTCCAAGGAACTGAAGAAACAAGGATATGATATTATCGTTGCTTCTAATGGCGGCGTATATGAAAAAGAGCTGGAAGAAGCAGGGATTCGGCATTATCGTGTACCAATGAATCAGCGTAATGTGCTTAAAATGCTCAAATCCTATTATCTGCTGAAAAAAATTGTAAAAAAAGAGCAGATAGATATTGTGCATTCTCATGCCAGAATTCCCGGTTTTATCTGTGGCAGACTGCAAAAAAAGATGAAATTTACGTTTGTGACCTCTGCCCATTGGGTGTTTTATACCGGAATGGGGTTGAAGTATCTGACCAATTGGGGGCAGAAAGTCATTGCAGTTAGTGAGGATATTCGGCAGTATCTGATGGATAATTACCATGTGCGCAGTGAAAACATTTTTGTAACCATCAATGGTATTGATACGGATAAATTTTCGCCGGAAACGGACGCGGAAAATATACGGAAAGAGTTTCATCTGAAACGGGAAGAACCAACGTTGGTATATGTCAGCAGAATGGATGAAAGTCGTGCGATGGTAGCAAGACAGCTGATTGCAATTGCGCCGAAGCTGGCGGAAAAGATTCCCGGACTGCGGATGCTGATTGTTGGCGGTGGAGATGTATTTGAGGAATTGCTGGAAAAGAGCAGGCAGGTCAATGCCGGACTAGGCAGAGAATGCATCACAATGACGGGCGCCAGAACGGATATCAATGAATTGGTTTCCGTAGCGGATGTGTTTGTAGGAGTCAGCCGTGCCGCACTGGAAGCAATGGCGGCGGGAAAAACCGTGATTGTTGCAGGAAACGAGGGATATATTGGACTGTTTGGCGAAGAAAAACTGGAAATGGCACAGGAAAACAATTTCTGCTGCCGCGGATGCGAGATGTCGGAAGAGGACAAGCTGTATCGAGATGTGGTGCATGCGTTCTGCGATATGACGACGGAGGACAGACAGAAAGCCGGCGCGTATGGCAGAGAGGTGATTTTCCGGTATTACTCTGTGACCAGAATGGCACAGGATAGTGTCAAAGCCTATGATGCTGCCTGGAAAGAGAGTCATGAAAAGCAGTATCATGTGGTGATGAGCGGCTATTACGGATTCAACAATACTGGGGACGAGGCGATTATGCTGTCCATGCACAAGAATATTCAGGAATTGGGGGACAATTATCATATTACGGTGTTGTCTAACAAACCGAGAGAAACCAAAGAGAAATACGGGATTGAGGCGGTCTATCGCTTTGGTGTGCGGGATGTGCTGCGGGCAATTCATGATAGTGACGCGCTACTCAGCGGTGGTGGTTCACTGCTGCAGGACAGTACCAGCACCCGTTCGCTGATGTATTATCTATCCATCACGGTTGCTGCTAAGTTGATGCGGAAAAAAGTGATGCTGTATGCAAATGGGATTGGACCAGTTTCTGGCAAACGCAATCGCAGATTGGTCAAACAAGTGGTCAATAAGGCGGATTTGATTACATTGCGGGAAGAAAATTCCTATGAGGAACTGCTTGCGATGGGTGTGAATCCCAAAAAATGCTTTGTTACAGCCGATCCGGTTTTCACGATGGATGGTATTTCCAAGCAGGAAGCCTATATCCTGTTGGAAAAAGAAGGAATTCCTTTAGACAAGCCGCTGGTGGTGGTGTCGGTGAGAAATTGGCGGGATATGGATAAATTTATTATTCGCTTTGCAAAACTGTGTGATACCATTGTGCAGAAATATGACCGGACGATTGTTTTTCTTGCTATGCAGATGCCCAATGATATTACCATTAGTGAGAAAGTGCAGAAAAAGATGGAACAGCCGGCATATATTCTCAGAGGGAGCTATTCTCCGGGAGAGGTAATGGGAATGATTTCTACAGCAGATTTTATCTTAAGTATGCGGCTGCACACATTGATTTTTGCTGCCAGACAACATGTACCTCTGGTGGGATTTGTATATGACCCGAAAATTGAGTATTATCTGGAAAAATTAGAAATGCCAAGCGGTGGAGATTTAAAAACATTTCGGTTGGAACAGACGCTGGCATTGGTTGAGGATATCATTCAGAATAAAGAAAGTTATGTCAATCGCTTAAAAGCGAAAGCGGAATGGTTGAATCAAAAAGCACACAGGAATGAAAAATATTTGATGCGTTTGTTGGAAAAAAAGAAGCCGTAAGAGGGGGAGCACGGGCATGATGAGAAAGATGACGCAGATTTTGGATGTGCCGTTTGACGCGCTGACCATGAAAGAGGCAGTAGAGAAAGCCAAGAGTTTCCTTTTCGACGGGAAGCAGCATTACATCTGTACACCAAATCCGGAAATCGTAATGGAAGCCCAACAGGACAAAGAACTGATGCGTATTTTGCGGGAAGCGGATCTGGTGGTGCCAGATGGGATTGGCGTCGTATGGGCATCCAGATACAGTGAGATCTTATTGACAGAGCGTGTGGCAGGGTATGACTTGACACAGCAGTTACTGCGGGAAATCGCAGGTACACAGGAAACGGTTTATTTTTTCGGCGGTGCGCCGGGTGTGGCAGTTGCTGCGGCAAAGCGAATGAAAAAAGTCTATCCAGAACTGAAAATTATTGGTGGACATCATGGATATTTTGACGACGAAGAAGAAAAGAAAATCATTGCAGACATAAAACGGCTCTCTCCGTCCATACTATTGGTAGGGCTGGGCGCACCCAAACAGGAAAAATGGATTTCTGCGCATTTGCAGGAAGTCGGGGTGAAGGTAGCGATTGGGATCGGCGGCAGTTTTGATGTGATGGCAGGCAATGTCAAACGCGCGCCAAAGATATTTCGGAAGCTGGGTTTGGAATGGTTTTACCGTTTGGCAACACAGCCAAGTAGGTGGCGTCGTATGTTGCGTCTGCCGAAGTTTGCGCTGACAGTCCTGAGAAAGAAGAAACAAAGATAATCTCGGGAAAAGGCGGCGAAGCAAAAAAATGAGAGTGAAGAAATATGCGGCATATGCTATGGCAGGGACGGGTACGGCACTATTGGCGCTGGGTGTCCAGAATTTTTTGGAGCCGTCCGGTTTGGTGGCAGGTGGAATTTCCGGTTTGGGTATGATTGCGGACGATTGGTCCCGTAGATTGGACGGACCAGGAATTCCATTGTGGCTGGTCAACCTTGCACTGAACTTGCCGCTGTTTCTTTTGGCTTGGTACCAAAAAGGAATTGGGTTTGTGAAAAAAACCATAGGCACTTCCCTTTCCTTTTCTTTAATGTTGTATGTTGTATCTCATTTGCCAATGTATGCAGGAGATATGTTTACAGCAGCAGCATATGGCGGAATGCTTGCCGGCGCTGGATTGGGTCTGGTACTCCGGTGCGGCGCTACAACTGGCGGTGTAGATTTGGCGGCAGCATTGCTGCATGACAGAAAGCTGAACCATATTGCGATTCCGCGGTTGGTGTTTGCGCTGGATACGACCATTATTTTGCTGGGAATGCTGACCTTTGGTGTGACACATACGTTGTATGCGATCCTGGCAGTTTTTCTAATGGAAAAAGTGATGCATCGCATTGCGGAAGGCAGCGGAGATTTACGTGCGGCAGTAATCCGCTCCGAACAGGCGGATGCAATCAGAGCGGAGATATTGGACAAAATTGACAGTTCAAACGTATCTTTTTTTCAGAAGGAAACATGGGATACAAAGAAGCAAGAATGGATCTTCTGTATTTTTTCTCAAAAAGAGCTTCCTGCAGTCAAACAGATTGTCATAAATATTGACAGTCATGCGTTTTTCCTGTGCGCACAAATTCAGGAGGTAATGGAGGAAAAAGATTCCTGTCGGTAAAAAAGACGAATATAAAATGGGACGAAGAAAAGGTTTTCGTTCATTCTAAAACAAAAAAAGGAGTCAGGTTGAATAAAAATCGAGCCTGCTTTTTATATAAAAATAAAAGAAAAAGAGATTTTGCATGTTTTTTTGCAAATTCTCTTTCTTTTTTTGGCATTATGTTATAAAATAGACTTAGGCTAATTGAATAAGAAAAGAAGGAATCTTTTTTTGTTACTTTTTACAGAATCCCGTCTTTGACAGAAGAACGAGGCGGCACAGAGGAAAAAATTTTTGAGGTGATAGCGCATGATTTCCAATCAGATTTTACAAAGCACCATTGATGGGCTAAAAAACATTACCAGAAAAGAATTGAGTGTGGTAGAAAAGGAAGGCAAGGTGATTGCCACCACAGAGGAAAACATGATTGGCCGCCAAATTGATGCAGTGGAAAACTTTGTCAGTTCTCCTGCGGAAAGTCAGCTGATTTTAGGATACCAGTATTTTAAGATATATGACAATGGAGTGCCGGAGTATGTAGTGCAGGTCAAAGGCGAGGATGAGGAAGGCTATCGGATTGGTAAAATTGCAGCATTTCAAATCCAAAGTCTGCTAGTGGCATATAAAGAAAGATATGACAAAGACAACTTTATTAAAAACCTGTTGTTGGACAATTTGCTGTTGGTGGATATTTACAGCCGAGCCAAAAAACTGCACATAGAAAATAATGTCAATCGAATTGTATACTTAATCGAAACGAATATTGACAAAGAAATGAATGTTGTGGAAATTGTCCGTGGCATTTTCCCGGCAAAAACCAAGGATTTTGTAACGGCGGTAGATGAGCACAGTATTATTTTGGTGAAGGAGCTGCGGGAAAAAGAAGCCGGCGAGGAGATTGATCGGATTGCTCAGGTGATCGAGGAAACCCTGAATGCGGAAACGAACAGCAAGGTATATATTTCCAGCGGTACAGTGGTCAGTGATCTGAAAGATGTTTCCCGTTCTTATAAGGAAGCCAAAATGGCGCTGGAAGTCGGGAAGATATTTGAAACGGATAAATTCATTGTCAATTATGAAAAGTTGGGGATTGGGCGTTTGATTTACCAGCTGCCATTGCCATTGTGCAGAATGTTCATCAAAGAAGTGCTGCATGGTCTGACAATGGATGACTTTGATGACGAAACGCTTGCTACGGTCAATAAGTTTTTTGAAAATAACTTGAACGTGTCTGAGACAAGCCGTCAGCTGTATATCCACAGAAACACATTGGTATATCGATTGGATAAGCTGCAGAAAATGACGGGACTGGATCTGCGAAACTTTGATGATGCCATTATTTTCAAAATTACACTCATGGTCAGCAAATACATGATGTATATGGATAAGATGTCTTACTAATCCATCAATCTGGTAAAAAAGACTGTCTTTCGGGGAAAACGGAAGGCAGTCTTTTTATATGTTTTCGGTAAAAATGGTGGAAATTCATGGAATGTTCATATTTGCCATGGGATTTTCCCTTGTGGGTACAGGGGTTTTATGCTATAATCTTATGGTATTTGGAGCAAAAGATATTTTGCTGTCAAATTTTGCGACGAAAGGGAGATATGCTTTGATTCGACTGCATGATGTAACGAAAATGTATCCCAACGGCTCACGCGGCGTGGAGGGATTGAATTTACATATCAAAAAAGGTGAATTTGTGTTTATCATCGGTTCCAGTGGTTCTGGAAAGTCTACATTGATTAAGCTGCTGCTGAAAGAATTGGATCCGACTTCCGGTGAAATCATCATCAACCGTGTGAAAACAAATGAATTATCTAGACGACAGATTCCGTACTTGCGGCGGAATTTGGGCGTGGTCTTTCAAGACTTCCGCCTGTTGCCCAACAAGACGGTATATGAGAATGTGGCGTTTGCCATGCGCGTGATTGAAGCGCCCAGCCGTATCATTCGCAGAAATGTTCCGGCGGTGCTGTCTCTGGTTGGATTGGGACAGAAAGGCAGAAGTTATCCCAGTCAGCTTTCCGGCGGGGAACAGCAGAGAACGGCACTGGCAAGAGCGATTGTCAATAATCCGCCGATTCTGATTTGTGATGAACCGACAGGGAATCTGGATCCGGATACTGCTTGGGGGATTATGCAGCTGTTGGACGATATCAATAAACGCGGTACGACCATTGTGATGGCAACGCATGCGCGGGACATTGTAGATGAGATGCAAAAACGCGTGGTTACCCTACGGCAGGGACATATTATCAGCGATATTGAAAAAGGTGGGTATGACGATGAGGCCTAGTACGATCAGATATTTTATAAAGGAAGGCTTCAGCGGGCTGAAAAAAAACCTGCTGATGACAGTGGCATCTATGATTGCAGTAGCTGCCTGCATTTCCATTATGATGTTTTCTTACTGTGTGGTAAGTAATTTGCAGTATATGCTGGATCAAATGGAAGATTCGATTGGGATTTCCGTTTTTTTACAGGGAGAGTTGACCAGTGAGGATATTGAACAGATGAAAACGGAAATTTCGCAGATTGAACATGTGACCAATGTGACCTATGTGTCTCCTGCGGATTCACTGGAGAAACTGAAAGAAGAATGGGGAGCTGACGAGGATATTTTTATTGGTTTAGATGACAGCAATAATCCGCTGTCGCATTCGTTCCAGATTGAATTGGATCAAATTGAGTCACAAAGCGCTGTATTGAGCGCTTTGGAACAGGTAGATGGGATTGAGAATGTGCAGTACGGGCAGTCACTGTCAGAAATGCTGGTCAGCATCAGTAATGTGTTTCAGGTTGCCGGTGTTTTGATTATGTTGGTATTGGGTGTCATCTCAGTAATGATTATTGTAAATACCATCCGCATTTCTGTGGTAAACAGAAGAATTGAAATTAATATAATGAAGTATGTAGGTGCGACAGACTGGTTTATTCGTTGGCCCTTTATTATTGAGGGGATTATCATTGGTTTAGTGGGTGCGTTGATTCCGACGATACTGGGACTGCCGCTTTACGGAAAGACCATTAGCTTATTTTATCAGTATGTACCATTTGTGGAAAATTTTGTGCGTTTCCGATTAACAGGCGACGTATTTTCCTTTGTACTGCCTGCAGCATTGTGTTTTGGCGTGCTGTTAGGCGTTATTGGCAGTGTAACTTCCATCCGGAAGCATTTGCAGGTATAAAAATTCAAACCAATCAAATCCTGCGGGCGATCAAAAAGGGCAAATCGTTCGCGGGATTTTCTGTTTTGCGGCGGATATTTCGATGAAGATGGACATAAGCATAAAAAATGAAGATAACAGCGAGGCGATGCGATTTGCGAAAGAAGGAGTTTTGGAAAGGTTTTGGGGCGGCAGTCTTGGTATTTGTCCTCCTGATTGGAGGGATGGAAGGATTGATGCGGCTTCCAATTTCACTGCCGTTTGGGATGAGTGATACGGCAAAAGTGCGATGGATTGAAAGGCATTTGGACACCTATTATGTAGAGGACTATGATAAAGCGTTTGCGGAGGAGTTGATGCTTGCTGGATTGGTAGCAGGAGTGGGGGATCCATATACCTATTATCTGTCCAAAGAAGACATGGAACAGCAATTGGAGAGAAACAGCGGACATTTTGTGGGCATTGGTGTGGATATTTACCTGGGAGAAGATGGATATATTACCATACAAAGCGTGACTCCAGGCGGTCCGGCTGAAGAAGCGGGTATTCTGGCTGGAGATAAAATTATGGAAGTAGACGGACAGGATATTTCGAATATGGAAGCAACGGAGACAACAGATTTGATCAAAGGGGCAGCCGGAACGGATGTGGAATTGACCATATTTCGGGAAAGAGATGGTTCTGTTGAAACTTATCTTGTGACCAGAGCAGATATTCAGGTAAAAACGGTACAATATCGGATGCTGAATGGGACGATGGGGTATGTATCAATCAGTAATTTTCGAGAAAATACATATGAACAGTTCCAGGAAGCACTGAAGGAATTGAAGCAGCAGGGGATGGATCGGATGGTACTGGATTTGCGGGATAATACTGGCGGTTTGGTGGCATCTGCGTATGATATTGGAGAAGAGATTTTGCCAGAAGGTACTATGGTATATACACTGGATAAAGAAGGAAACCGTCAAGACTTGACTTGTGACCAGACATATTTGGCAATTCCTTTGGTAGTTTTGGTGAATGAAAACAGCGCCAGCGCAGCGGAAATATTGGCAGGAGCAATTCAGGATATGGGGCGGGGAGAATTGATCGGTACAACGACATTTGGCAAAGGACTGGTACAACGGTTGTTTACACTGCCGGATGGTTCCGGACTGAATGTGACCATACAAAAGTATTATACGCCAAATGGTACATCCATTCATGGTGTTGGAATATTGCCGGATTATGTGGTGGAACTGCCAGAAGGGTATGAAAGCGTTGCGCAGATTCCGGAAGAAGATGATACACAACTGCAAAAAGCCATGGCAGTTTTGTCGGAAAAAACAATATAAAAAACAATATAATATTGTAAAAAAACGATTTTTTTCGGAAAAACAACTTTTCAAGACGGAATGTTTTCGTTATACTGAAAAGAAAGAGACGAGCAAATCAACGAAGGAGAAGCGGTATGTTAGACTTTATGAGTTTCGGCGAAAATATCGGAATTGACTTAGGGACGGCAACGGTATTGGTCTATATCAAAGGGCAGGGAATCGTCATTCGAGAACCTTCCGTGGTTGCGATTGACAAAGACAGCAATTCCATATTGGCGGTTGGTGAGGAAGCAAGACGCATGCTTGGCAGAACACCGGGGAATATTGTTGCAATCCGCCCTTTGCGGGAAGGTGTGATTTCTAATTATGATGTAACGGAAAAAATGCTGCAGTATTTCATTGAAAAAGCGCTGGGGAAACGCTCATTTGTGAAGCCGACTATTGCGGTCTGTGTGCCAAGCAGTGTGACAGAAGTGGAAAAACGTGCAGTAGAAGATGCAACCAGACAGGCAGGGGCAAGAAGGGTACACATTATTGAAGAGCCGATTGCAGCGGCAATCGGGTCGGGGATTGATATATCCAGAGCATGCGGCAGCATGGTGGTAGATATCGGCGGTGGTACGACGGATATTGCGGTGATTTCGTTGGGCGGCACGGTGGTCAGTCATTCCTTGAAGATTGCTGGAGACAATTTTGACGATGCTATTATTCGGTATATGCGCAAAAAGCATAATGTATTGATTGGAGAACGAACGGCGGAGGAATTAAAGATCAAAATTGGTACGGCATTTGAACGTACTATACCAGTGACGTTGGATGTCCGCGGCAGAAATCTGATTACCGGACTACCCAAAAATATTACTGTAACGAGTGACGAGATGCTGGAAGCGCTGCAGGAGTCAGTGGAAGCCATTGCGGAATCGGTGCATGGCGTATTGGAGAAAACGCCTCCAGAATTGGCAGCGGATATTTACGAACGTGGAATTGTTATGACCGGCGGGGGGAGTCTGTTGTATGGATTGGATAAACTGATTCAAAGCAGAACGGGAATTCATGCGATGGTGGCGGAAGATGCTGTCAGCTGTGTTGCGATCGGAACAGGACGCTACATAGAGTTTATGTCGGATGGAAGTCAGGAACAGGAAAAAGGCGGACTGTGGAAAGACCTTATGAAAAAATGGAGAAGGTGACCATAGATTTGGGAAGATGACGCCATAAAATGCAAAATGCCATCTGAAAAACAATGAAATGGCACGATGCTATCATTTTTGGAAAATCAAAAGCAGATACAGAGAATAGATAGGAAAAAGGCAGGGAATCAAATGCCAGGATGGATGTTTGAGATTACCGCTTTGCAGGGTACATAACACAGTGGTTTTGATGATTGGAAAAGATAGGCGTTCGGAATGTTTCTTGACGAGAGGCAGTTCGAACGCTTCTTGTTTGAGGCAATGTGGATCATAGGATTGACTTTTACTGTAAATGCAAAAAAGAAAGTTCTGCCGACAGCAAGAAAAAGATGGGTCTCCAGACGACAGAGGAAGCGGAAATAACAACTGAGAGAAGCGAATGTTTGTGGAATTGAGTTGGTTTCCGAGGAGAAAAATAGGATTTGTGCACAATGTTCGAAATATGGAACAAAATCATTGTTAAAACTATGCCAAAATTTACGGATTTTTGAAAGATGACGAAAAAAAAAGATAAAACGTTTTTTTGCATAATTTTTTCGTGGAAATTTTGTGGAAAAATAAATACAAAACTTCAAAAAAATGCTACACATCCGAAAAAAGTGTGATATAATAATTAAGGCAAGAAAGTCGGGCGCAACTTGACGCAAATCAAAAAACGGCAGAATCGAACGGCTTTTGCATTTTTCCGCTTTCCATGGAAAACGGAAACGCGGCTTAACACGCGGAAAAGACAGTTAAAGAAAAGACAAAACGTAGGAGGTCAATGAGTTATGAACGCTTATATGGCAAGTGTAATTGAACAGGTGAAAAAACGTAACGCTGGTGAACCCGAATTCATCCAGACAGTAGAAGAAGTTTTCCACTCCATTGAAAAAGTAGTGGAAGCACATCCCGAATACGAAGCAACAGGTTTGCTGGAAAGACTGGTAGAACCTGAAAGAGCTGTATCTTTCAGAGTAACATGGGTTGACGACGCTGGCAAAGTACAGGTTAACCGTGGTTTCAGAGTACAGTTCAACAGCGCTATTGGACCTTACAAAGGCGGTCTGCGTTTCCATCCTTCCGTATACATTGGTATCGTGAAGTTCCTGGGCTTTGAACAGATCTTCAAAAACAGCCTGACTGGTCTGCCTATCGGCGGCGGTAAAGGTGGTTCCGACTTTGACCCCAGAGGCAAGAGCGATATGGAAATCATGAGATTCTGCCAGGCATTCATGACAGAACTGTACAGACATATCGGTCCCGATGTTGACGTTCCTGCTGGTGATATTGGTGTAGGCGGCAGAGAAATCGGTTTCCTGTATGGTCAGTATAAGAGAATCAAAGGCTGCTGGGAAAACGGCGTGCTGACAGGTAAAGGTCTGGAATACGGCGGTTCCTTGGTTAGACCCGAAGCAACAGGTTACGGCGCTACATACTATGTAAACGAAGTACTGACACATCTGGGTGATACCATTGAAGGTAAAACCGTTGCAGTTTCCGGCTTCGGTAACGTTGCATGGGGCGTTTGCCAGAAAGTTGCTCAGCTGGGTGGTAAAGTTGTTACCATTTCCGGTCCCGACGGTTATGTATATGATCCCGACGGTGTTGTAACACAGGAAAAAATTGACTACTTGGTAGAAATGAGAACATCCGGTCGTGACCGTGCTCAGGACTACGCTGACAAATTCGGCTGCAAATTTGTTCCCAAAACAAAACCTTGGGAAGTAAAAGTTGATATCTGCATGCCTTGCGCAACACAGAATGAAATCAACATGGAAGAAGCTGAAAAGATCGTTAACAACGGTACAAAATACTACATCGAAGTTGCTAACATGCCTACCACAAATGAAGCACTGGCATATATCCAGAGCAAAGGTCTGATTGTTGGTCCTTCCAAAGCTGTTAACGCTGGTGGTGTAGCAGTTTCCGCTCTGGAAATGGCTCAGAACTCCATGAGATACAGCTGGTCTGCTGAAGAAGTTGACGAAAAACTGAAAGGCATCATGAAGAACATCCATAAAGTATCTGCAGAAGCTGCAGAAGAATATGGTCTGGGTTACGATTTGGTAGCAGGCGCTAACATTGCAGGCTTCAAGAAAGTAGCGGCAGCTATGATGGCTCAGGGTCTGGTATAATTCTAATATAGAATCGTACAGAGGATGATTTGAACCGAATTTCCCCGAAAGGAGTACTCCTTTCGGGGATTTTTTTGGGTTAATCCAATAAAAACCCCCGGCTATGCCGGGGGAATCAGTAAGCTTCAGCTTCAAGCAAAAACCTCCTATGCTATAATCATCTTGAGTCCGCCAAGACACAAGGAAGCATAGGAGGTTTTTTATATGAATAGTTTAGCACATACAAGTTGGGAATGTAAATATCATATTGTATTCGCACCAAAGTACAGAAGACAAGTAGTATACGGAAAAATGAAAGCTGAGATAGGGAAAATACTTAGAGAACTATGTGAAAGAAAAGGAATAGAAATCATAGCAGCGGAGTGTTGTCCAGATCATATACATATGCTGATACGTATACCACCAAAATACAGTGTATCAGAAATTGTTGGATATTTGAAAGGGAAAAGTTCTCTAATCATTTTTGATAGACATGCAAACTTAAAATATAAGTATGGAAACAGAACATTTTGGTGTAGAGGATATTATGTTGATACAGTAGGGAAAAACACAAAAAAGATACGAGAATACATCAATAAT
>ERZ1643247.194-NODE-194-length-81050-cov-57.066325_pt1 | contig 81050 bp, 68 predicted proteins | sample MGYA00579264_ERZ1643247 | MGnify/ENA primary metagenome ERZ1643247 (study PRJEB29033, sample SAMEA4952262) | chicken gut metagenome | biome: Broiler Chicken; feature: Gastrointestinal Tract; material: Caecum | place: Ireland | collected 2018 | study: Broiler... | reverse complement strand
TGGCCGCCGTAAGCGTAATTGCCCTGCGGCGGGGTCTGGTTCTGGCCGCCGTAAGTGTAATTGCCCTGCGGCGGGGTCTGGTTTTGGCCGCCGTAAGTGTAATTGCCCTGCGGCGGGGTCTGGCTTTGGCCGCCGTAAGTATAATTGCCCTGCGGCGGGGTCTGCGCCGGTTCCTGGTGCGGGGGCTCGGCGGGGGCTTCCGGCGCGGGGGATGGGGACTGCGGCGTCGTTTGGGCCGCCGGTGCGGCGGATTCGGCCGCTTCGGGCGGCAGCGTATTGCCGCAGCGCACGCAGTAGGTGGCTTTTTCGCTGTTTTCTGTGCCGCAGCGCGGGCAGATCTTTTTTGCCATAGGGAAAACTCCTTTCAAGATAAGGCGGTGCCCCTGCGATGCGAATCCATACGCCAAATATGCGGGGCGCTATCTGCAGTGTAACAGGTTTCGGCGCGATGCGCAACGCGGGGAGGTGGTTTGTCAGGAGATCGTAAGATTTTAGCGGGATTCCTGTGCGGCTTTTTCGAGGAGCCTGCAGAAATCCGCCCAATTCGTCAGCCGTGTGTATGGTACGCGCGGCGGCGTCAGCCGGTCAAAATCGTCCGAAAGCCGCAGCCAGAACGGCCGCATGCCCACGCCCGCGGCACCCTCGACGTCGCAGACCGGGTTGTCGCCGCAAAACCACACGTCCCCGCCCGAAAGGCCGAGTTTGTGCAAAGCGATCTCAAAGAAATGGCGGTCGGGCTTGCGGTAGGCGTAGTCATGGCTTGCGAGGATAAACCGGAAGTTTGCGTGCGGCAGGCAGGAGACGATGCGCCGCTCGAGCGTTGCACCCGTAAACCACATGTTGCTGACGACGCCGTACGGGATGGACAGCGCGTCCAGATATTCGAGCATCTCTGCGGCGCCGGGCGCCGGCGAGCCGGGCGAACACGCGTCCCAATAGAGCATTTCCGCGTGCCATAGATCGACGTCGAGCACGAGGCCGAGCCGTTCGAGCACATAGCGCAAAACGCCCAGAAAATGCACCTCGAGCTTCTGCGCCCAGATCGCGTCCGCGCTGCGGTCGAGCTCCACGCCCGCAAAGCCGAAGTCCGCAAGAACGTCCCAGATGGCCTTTTGCAGGGCGGGCGGCGTGATGTGCTGTGGATTTGCGGCCGCGTGGGAAAGCAGCACGGCCGCGCCCTTTTCATAATCCGCGTCCGGTTCCGTGCACAGCGTCATGCCATAATCAAATAAAATCGCCTTGGGAAGCATCAAAAAAGCTCCTTTTTATCTTTTTAGAATTTATACTCGTATAGGTAATCGTCCATCACAAAGCCCGAGCCGATATCCGTCACGGTGTCGCCGTAGCGGACAAGGCCCAAATGCTCGTAGACGCGGATTGCCTGGAGGTTATGCTTATTGACGGTCAGATGGATACGGGGGAGCCCGTCGCGCTTCGCGCGTTCGCACAAAGCCTCAAACGCCTTGCGCGCAAAGCCCTGGCCGCGCGCGGATTTGCGCAGGTAGAGCTTGCTCAAAAACAGGCCGTCTTTCGGGTCCGGATGGATGCCCACATAGCCGCAGACCTCACCGCCGTCGGTCAAGAAGTAATATTCATATCCCTCTTTTTCGACCTGATGGGTCATCGCGGGCAGGGACTGAAACTTTTCAACCATATACGCGACCTGCGCCTTTCCCAAAAGCGGCGTGAACCACTCCTCCCAAATCGAGCGCGCAAGCTCCGCGAGCAGCGGCATCTGACTTTTAGAGACGGGTTCCAGGGTAAATGGACGGTCATTCGGCATCGAAAAACACTTTCCTTTCTGACAGAAGTTTGGTATACTAGGGGTCGATCAAGGCAGCGCCCAAGCGGGTCAAAAATGGCCGCCTTTTTGCGGGGCGCTATGTTCAGAATACCATGTTTTCGGGAGGAATGCAACGATGCAGCAGACGAAAGTCATCAAAACGACCGTAACGCACGACAAGCTTGCGTGCGAGGTGGGCAGCGGCACCCTGCGCGTGTTCGCCACGCCGGCGATGTGCGCGCTATTCGAACAGGCGGCAAGCCAGCTGGCCGAAGAGCTCGTCGAGCCGGGCCAGACGACGGTGGGGGCGTCTTTGCAGATTGAACACCTGGCGCCGACGCCCGAAGGCGCCGAAGTCACCGTGACGGCGACGCTGCTCTCGCAGGAGGGGCGCAAGTTTGAATTCTCGCTTTTGGCCGAGGACCCGGCCGGCGTAATCGGCAAAGGCACGCACACGCGCGTCGCCGTTTACAGTGAGCGCTTCCAGCAGAAAGCGGACGCCCGCGCAAAATCCTAAAATCACAAAAAGCCGCAAAAAGGGCCGCCCGTACGAAACGGACGGCCTTTTTTATACGGTTTCTTTCCATCTTTCAGATGGCGCGGCCGGGCGTTTATCCGGCAAAATTCTGCACCCAGTAGGAGTAGCCGTTGACGGTGTAGCAGCCGACGGCGATTTCCAGGAAGTCGGGGTCGAGGATATTCGCGCGATGGCCCGGGGAGTTCATCCAGCCCTGCATGACGGAGGCCGGATCGCGGAAGCCGGCGGCGATGTTTTCCCCAAACGTCGTTGCGCCGGGGACATCCGGGAACGCCGTAAAGCAGTCCTCGCCGTTCGGGCGCGTGTGCGAGAAGACCTCGCGGATTTCCCGCGCGCGCAGATGGGCGGTGTCCGTGAGTTCATTGGCCCACAGCAGCGGCAGAAGCCCCGCCGCCACGCGCTCTTTGTTGCACAGGTCCACGACCTGCGATTCATACGCGTAGTTCATGCCCGCTTCCGGCACCATGTTGACGGTGTTCGAAAGCCAGTATGCCTGCCCGTCGACCGTCGCGTACAGGCCTGTCACCGGCACGTAGCCGTTTTGCATCGGCCGCACGACGAAATAGGTGAGTTTCAGGCCGTCCGACGAATAGTACGGCCCGGCCGGTCCCGCGTCGATCGTGACGGCCGCACCGTTTGCGGAGACGACGCTTAAACCCGTGTTCGCGGGGCTGACAACGGCAAACACACGCTTTGCCCCGCCGCACAGCTCCACCGTGTCGTACAGCGTGGAGGCGACGGGCGCGCCGCCCACACGCAGCGTAAACAGCGGCTGGCCCTCGATGTAGATGTTCGTCGCGTCGCCCACGGTGCCCTTCGGGATCACGTAAAATTCCGTCATGCCGTTTTCATAGGCGTAGCGCGTGTTGCAGTCGCCAACCAGCCCGTTGCCGCTGTTAAAGCCCAAAACGGGTTTGGTCGAATAGACGCGCACCGTGACCGGCGCGCCGCGCGCGACCGTATAGGCCGGCACCTCCCCGGAAAGGGAGAGCGTTTGCGTTTCCCCGCCCGGCAGGAGCACCTCGGCGCGTGTGACGGCCTCGGCCGTGCGCGTCGTGGCGCCGGCCACAACCGGGCTGCCGGCCGGTTGCGGCGTTTCCTGCCGCGCAAGGATTTCCTCACACAGCGCGTCCACCTGCTGGAGCATCGTGTCCGCGGCGCTCGTGGGCAGGCATCCCATTGAAAAGACGGCTGCGGCACATAATAGGGCCGCCAAAAGCCGTTTTGCGTGTTTTTGCAGACGATTCATAACATTCCCTCCTTCATTCCTGAAACGCACAAAAATCTGCACAATTATCGCTCTATCTTACAAATGGATTCTAAGAGATTTTACAAATTCAGTATAAAGGCTTTGGACGAAAACGTCAAGGGCTTCCAGAGCGTCTGTAAAATTTTTTGCCCGCTTTTCCGCTTTTTGTGCTGCCGAAGCGGGGCACAGCGGGCATCCTTTCGGTCCGGCGGAAAGATCTAGGTATACAAAATCCTATACCCAAAAGCGGAAAATCGTGTGCATTCTCTTGACGCAAAAGGGGTTTCGCACTATAATGAGAGAAATTCCGGCCATTGCTTGTGCCCGGCGGCAAACGGTGCCGTGGGCTGCGGGGACAGGCATTTTTGGGCGCTTTTTATTTTTTCATGCGGAAATGAAAAACGGAAGAAGGCGCTGTTTGATATAGGAGAAAGGGAGGCAGCAGCAATATGGCGACCGGCGCAGAAATTATGGTCAAGTGCCTGGAGAAGGAGGGGGTGTCCCTGCTTTTCGGCTATCCGGGTGCGGCAATTTGCCCGTTTTATGACTGCCTTTTGCCGTCAACGGTCGAGCACGTCCTCGTGCGGCAGGAGCAGAACGCAGCGCACATGGCCAGCGGCTATGCGCGTTCGAATGGGAAAGTGGGCGTATGCGTCGCAACGTCCGGCCCCGGCGCGACGAACCTGATTACAGGCATCGGTACGGCGTATATGGATTCGATCCCGATGGTGATCATCACCGGCCAGGTCAATTCCTGGCTTTTGGGCCGCGACGTCTTCCAGGAGGCGGACATTACCGGCGCGTGCGAGAGCTTTACAAAACACAGCTATCTTGTAAAGGACGCGAAGGATCTGCCGCGCGTCTTTAAGGAGGCGTTCCACATCGCCTCGACCGGCCGTCCGGGACCGGTGCTCATCGACGTGCCCACCGATATCCAGCTGCAGGAAGTCGGCGAGTGGGAGTACCCCGAAAAGGCGGAGATCCGCGGCTATAAGCCCCGCACGCAGGGGCATGCTTTGCAGATTAAAAAGGCGCTCGCCGCCATCCGGGAAGCAAAGCGGCCGATTATCTGCTGCGGCGGCGGCGTCGTACTCGCGAACGCGCGCGAGGAAATGACGGCATTTGCCAAGAAGAGCGGTATCCCCGTTTGCGCGACGATGATGGGGATCGGCGTCACGCCGATGGATTCCGATTACTACATGGGCATGATCGGCATGTACGGCCGCACGAGCGCCAACAAGGCGATGCAGCAGGCGGACCTCGTCATCCTGTGCGGCGCGCGCGTCGGTGACCGCGCGATCAATGTGCCCCAGCAGATTGCCGAGCAGGCGCACATCATCCACATCGACATTGACCCGGCCGAAATCGGCAAGAATATGCCCGTCGATATCCCGATTGTCGGCGATATCCGCCAGGTGCTGACGGCTTTGACCGAAAGCGTCGAGGATACGGTGCCCGTGCAGTGGAAGCGCCAGGTGCTCGATTACAAGCTGCAGTACCCGCCGCGCGGCGTGGAGCGCGAGGACTTCGTCGAGCCCAGGCTCTTTATCCGCGATTTGTCCGCCATGATGGAGGACAAGGCCATTTTGACCGCCGACGTCGGCCAGAACCAGATCTGGGCCGCGCGCAACTTTAACGTCAAGGAAGGGCGCTTCTTGACAAGCGGCGGCCTTGGCACGATGGGCTACGCGGTGCCGGCCGCAATCGGCGCGAAGCTCGCAAAGCCGCACCGCCAGGTTGTGGCCGTGTGCGGCGATGGGTCGTTTCAGATGTGCATGTGCGAACTCGGCACGCTCGTCGAGACCGGCGTCGACATCAAAATCATCGTCATGCAGAACGGCACCCTCGGCATGGTCCGCGAGGTCCAGGGCAACCGCTACGGCCACCGCTACATCGGCACGTCGCTTGTCCCCGGCAGCCCCGACATTGTCAAACTCGCGGAAAGCTACGGCATCCCGGCCGCCGAGGCGCATTCCAATGCGGAAGCCCGCACGTTCGCCAAGGAAATGCTCGAACACGCCGGCCCGTATCTGCTCGTCTGCAAAGTGGACCCCGACACGCCGAGCATTTAATAAGGAGGCAGCTTTTTATGAAATACACGCTTTCCGTCTTGGTGGAAAACCAGCCGGGCCTTCTCTCCAAAGTGGTTGCGCTGTTTTCGCGCCGCGGCTTTAATATCGATTCGCTCGCCGTCGGTGTGACGGAGGACAGCTCCATTTCCCGCATCACGATTGTTGTCGACGGCGATGACCATACGGTCGAGCAGGTCGAAAAGCAGCTCAACAAATTGGTCCAGGTCATCAAGGTGCGCACGCTGCAGCCCGGCACCTACATTTCCCGCGAGCTGTCCCTGATTAAAGTCACGTGCCATGCAAAAGACCGCGGCGATATCATGCGCATTGCCGAACTGATGGGCGCGCGCATCATCGACGTGACGAAAAACTGCCTGACCCTCGAGTTTTCGGATACCGACGAGCGCACCGAAACGCTTTTGGACCTGTTGCGCCCGTTCGGATTTAAGGAAATCGTGCGTGCCGGCGCCATCGCCATCGAGAAAGGCGACAAGAGCACTTCCGTTGCGAGAAAATAAACTGTGCAAAGGGCCGGTTCTGAAGAAAACGTTCCAATTGTAAAGTATTTTATATTTCTCCGGCGCCCGCGCGTATAAAATAATAGGCAATCTTTCATAAGACAACCCAAAACTTCGCGGATGGTTTTCCGTTGGAAACGTTCCGTGGAGGCCCGCCGCCTACCCGGCAGCTTTTAAAGGGCGATAGATTTACAAAACCCGTCAAGGAGGAACTTAGAAATGCCAAAAATCTACTATGACGCAGACTGTGACTTAAATGTGCTCAAGGGGAAGACCGTTGCGGTGATTGGCTTCGGCAGCCAGGGCCATGCCCATGCGCTGAACCTGCGCGACAGTGGTGTCAACGTTATTGTTGGCCTTTATAAGGGCAGCAAGCGCTGGGAGCATGCCGAGAAGGACTGGGGCTTCACGGTTATGACGACGGCGGAAGCGACGAAGGCGGCCGACATCATTATGATCCTGACCCCCGACGAGAAGCAGGCCGATATTTATAAGAAAGACATTGAGCCGAACTTGACCCCCGGCAAGGCGATCGCGTTCGCGCACGGCTTTAACATCCACTTCAAGCAGATCATCCCGCCGAAGGATGTCGATGTGTTCATGATTGCCCCGAAGGCGCCGGGCCACACGGTCCGCAGCGAGTTCCAGGAGGGCAAGGGCACGCCGGCGCTGGTCGCGGTGTATCAGGATGCGACGGGCCACTGCCTCGAGACGGCGCTGGCTTACGGCGCAGGCCTCGGTGCTGCGCGTGCGGCGTTGATGGAAACGACGTTTAAGATTGAGACGGAAACCGACCTGTTCGGCGAGCAGTGCGTGCTGTGCGGCGGCGTGACCGCTTTGATGCAGGCAGGCTTTGAGACGCTGGTCGAAGCGGGGTATCCGGCGGAGAACGCATACTTCGAGTGCATCCACGAGATGAAGCTGATCGTCGACCTGATCTACACGGGCGGCTTCCAGTTCATGCGTTATTCGATCTCCGACACCGCAGAATTCGGCGACTACGAGATCGGCCCGCGCATCGTGACCCCGGCAGTCAAGGCCGAGATGAAGAAGGTCCTCCACGAGATCCAGGACGGCACGTTTGCGTCGAAGTGGATCCAGGAGAACAAGGCCGGCGGCCGCGCACACTTCAACGCGATGCGCGCAAACGCCAAGGAGCATCAGCTCGAAACGGTCGGCGCAGAACTGCGCAAGATGTATTCCTGGAGCAAAGAGGATTCGAAGTACGCCGACTAAGCGCGCGCTTTAGAAGATTCGGAAAGCAAAAAAGGCCCAAAGCCCTTTCGAAAAAGGCTTTGGGCCTTTTTGCTGTTTCTCGAGAACAGAAGCCCGGCGGCAGGCATCCAGCGCCTGCTGCCGGGCTCTTTTTTTAGAAGCGGCGGACCAAGTCGTGCAGGATGATGTCGTGCGGCTGCAGCTGGACGTTAAAAGAGAGCGCTTCGTCCGCCTTTTTGAAAATGGTGCGGACCTCCGGCGTGCAGGCGGATTTCAGGTACTGGAGCTGCTGCGGGGGCAGGGGCTTAATCTGTGTAAGATACTCGATTTCGGGGAGATTGCTGTTGACATAGCCGCCGATCCAGGTGTCTAAGGGGCTCCCGTTTGCGCGGCCGAGCACGTAACGTGTGATGCGGTACGTGCCCGGCAAAAGATTTGTGAGCGTGAGCTGCATTTTCAGGCACGGCGGGGATTCAAACAGAGTGTAAAGGTTAAAAAACGGGATTTCCCGCTGCGGGGAAACCGATGTTGTGGACAAAAAGGGCGCATAGTGGAAGGTCAACACCTGGTAGTGGCCGGGTTCACTCTGTGTGACGCAGTAATGTTCACCGGCTTGTACGAGCCGAGTCCCCAAAAATTCCAGCAGCGCAAACGCATAGAATGCCGGCATGGGCAGAAAGTTTTCGCTGAGCATGCCGTGCCCCCAGAAGGAGAGCCCTTCCGGGAGCGACGCGTGCGGGTTTGGCACATCGCAGAACAGCCAGTAGCTCATCAGGTCGCAGCAGGGCGCAAGCTCCAGCACCGTTTTGCAGATAAAAGCCGCCTGAAAACAGCTCTGCTGGATCGGAGTGTTCGGCAGAAATGCCGAGTTCCAGCTCGTAATAAAAAACGGGCAGTTCGGGAAAAAACGAGCGAGCATCCCCCGCAGGCGCTGTGCCTGGATGCGCAGGTAGTGCCGGTCCGCGTAAAAGCCTTGGCGGTCCGAGCGCATGAGCGTAAACGACGCGGAGAAAAAGTCGGGGTGCAATTGCCTTTGCGTCAGTGCTGTAAAGACGGCCTGCAGGCTGGCGGCTGTACAATCGGCGGGTGCGCCGAAACCGCCGAGCTTTGCGTGCGGCAGATAGCGGTTTAGCAGGTCCCGGATCCTTGAAAACGTTTTTGCGTATGCATCGGCCTCCTCCTTAGGCGGCTTGTACAGTTCAAAGATCCATTGATTGGTCCAGACGGCGGGAAAGGTCTGACTGACGTGGCGCAGGAAAATTTCCAGTGCTTCAAAAAAGGCGCGGCCGTGCGCGACGGGCTCGCGGTGTGTGGGCAGGAGCGGCGATGTGCATTCTCCCAGCTCAAAAAAGGGGATCATGTGGTTGGTGTAGAGGAAATGCAGCAAATAGTCAAGGTTTTGCAGCATCTGCGCCGAATCCGGCCGCGGGGCGCCGGCGCCGAACAGCCCCTGCATGCGCACATAAGAGAAATGCAGGTGCTTTTGGGCTTTTAGGAGCTCCCGGCGGAATAGCTCGAGCCGCAGGTTTTGGCACAGGCCGATGTTGATCAGCGGCGCGAAGGTGTGCGGAAACGGGATGCCTTCGCAGACGTTGACCGACAGATACTGCGTGTCGAACGGGTCCGAAAAGCCGGACGGAACGTCGCTGCGGTGGCGCGCATATTCATGTTCGAGCCGCTGCGTGTGCAGCCGTTTGCGAAACGTACTCGGCGTGCAGCCCCAGTGCGCGCGGAATGCCTTTCCAAAGGAAGACACATCCGTAAAGCCGCAGCGCAGCGCAATCGCCGTCAGTGGGTCGGAGGTATAGCAGATGTCATGATAGGCGTGGAACAGCCGGATCTCCAGCAAGAAATCTTTAAAATTTTTGTGCAGGTGCTTTTTGAAAAATTTCGAGAGGTACTGCGGGCTCAAGAAGAGCGCCTCGGCCAGATCAGATAGGGAGACCGGCGACGCATAGTGCCGGTTGAGGTACTGGGAGATCGCGTTTGCGCGGGGACGGTATTTTTCCGGGATTTCCGACTCCGTAACGGGGGAAAAGAAGTTGTCCTGCTTCAGCTGCACAAGCAGTTCGTAGAGCAGGCCGTAAAGGGAGAGGCGGTTTTCCGCCGGACCTTCAAGGTATTTGGTCGCGATGGCACCCAAAAGGCGTTTGAGGTGCGCGTAGTCGTTGTTGGGCTCCAGCACGGAATCGCACAGAAGGCTCCCGAGCAGTCCCAGGTTTTGCTCCAGAAAGGACGTGCGCAGGCCCATCGCCAGAAGGGTGCAGGATCGATCCGGCTTTAAGGAAACCTGCGTTTGCGGCGGCAGCATGGTAAGGTCGCTCGCTTCGTACAGGCCGGTGCGTTCCGGCATCATGAGCGTGCAGGCGCCGGACAGGATATAGAGAAAATCGTAGGAATCATGGCAGAACGCCGTCTCGTCCTCGAGTGTGGCGTACTTTAAAAAGAGAATCGGAAAGCTTTCCTCCATGGGCTATACCTCCTGTTGCGCGGATGCGGGCGGCGCCGTGTATGCGTTGTACGGTTCGATCAAAAACAGCTTTACCTCTTCACCGCGCAGCGTAACGGAAAGGGTCAGCGGCTTTTGCGGCGTCGGCGCGGCGATGGAAAGGCGCGGATATAAACTGGAGAGCATGTGCAGGGTTTCGTAGTCTTTTTCATGTGCGGGCATTAGGAATTGAAATTTCTGCCACTGCGCGAGGAGGCTTGTCTCTTTGCGGGAAATGGTGTACGTGCGCACGACGTACAGCCCCTCTCGGCAGGCCGGCAGCGTAAGCGTGAACTGCTGCGGCGGTTCCGGCAAAAATACGGTTTCGGGCGATAATAAATCCCGCAGCGTCAAATTGCGCCGGCAAAACGGCGGCGCAAGGTATGCGTAGTGAAAGAAAAGGCACTGGTAGTGCCCATGCGGCCCGGCGGTTAGCAGGTAATGGCGCCCGCGCTTTAAAATGGTCGAGCCGAGTTTTGCAAACAGCGCGAAGGCGTAATACGAGGGCTTCGGAATGTCGTGGTCGGAAAAAAGGCCCCAGCCGCCGAACAGCATGTCCGTGGTGTTTTCCTCGCGCAGCTGCAGGTCTGACAAAAGAAAGTAAGCGAGCGATTGGATTTTCCGATGGATGCAGGAAATCCAGATGCGCACGAGGAATGCCGCTTGGTAGCAGGAATCGTTTAAGAGGTTTTTTGGGGAGCAGTTGGAGGAAAATTCCGTGATCCAAAGCTGCAGCTGCGGCGCGTTTTTTTGCAGGCGTTCCTGCAGAAGGTCTAGGCGCTTGAGCAGGATGTCGGGGTCTTCCGAAAGATGCGTAAATGAGCCGAGGCCTTCGAGCGGGTAGAGGTATGCCGTATAAAAATCGGGGAAAAAGTGGTACCCCCGGCATTGGTCGAGAAAATCCGTGCTGTCTTCCGGCGTGTTCCAGCGGCGAAACCCCGGGCCGCCGACCTGGCACTGCGGGCAGTAGGCGTGGATACAGTCGTAGATATCCTTAAAATACGGGAGAAATTTCCGCATTGGCATCACTTTAGCCTGTTCAGGCATAAACGAGACTTCAAACCGCCAGTTTTGAAACGAGGAAAGGCCGTAACGGTTGATGCACGCGCGCACGAACTCGGGCAGGATTTGCAGCGTGCGCCGGAAGTGCGCCTCGGGGTCTTTCCATGTATCGGAGGGCAGCGGGATCTTCACGAGCGTTTTTTGCGGCTGCTTGTTGCCGAGTTCCAGAAACGGGAATAACCCGCACGCCGTGACGTCGTCGAGCAGTGCAAACAGATGCGAAAAATCGTACAGCTTTTGGTCGCGGATGCGCGCGGACAGCACGAGGTCCAGCGGGCGGCACAGGCGGCCATAGCGGAAATGGACCTCATTTTGAATGGTCTGCAGCTGCCGAAACAGCGGGGTGTCGAGGAAGTCCGTGGCATAGCCCAGGTTTAAAAGCATTTTCCAGAAAGCAGGCATATGCATATACCCTTCTGCCGGCACGGAGAGCGTCTGCGGCGCATGCAGAGGCTGCGGCGTCTCCGGTGGCTTCGCGCCGAGGGCCTGCAGCGCATCGAGCGCGTGCTCTTCGGAAAAGCGCAGCGGGCGGCCGCTTGGAAGGAACGGCTTTGGCCGCTCCGACAGTGCGGCGAGGTCCGGGATGCTGGAAAGTCCCGCGCGCGCCGCGCATTCCTCAGCGGAAAGGGATGTATAGCGCCAGTACAGCGCCGCTTTTTCCAGGCGGCACTGCCGCAAGAGCTGGCTGAAAGTTTTGCCGGTTTGCCGCTTTAAAAAGGAGGCGAGATATTGTGGCGTGACGTCGAGTTTCTGGGCTGCCGCCGAAAGTGACGGGGCTTCCGACAGATTCGCACATAGATAGGAAAAGCTGTCTTTTAAAAGCGCCGCCTGCCGCGGCGTGCGTGCGGGTGCGGCTTCGGCCCTCTCGACGGGCCAGAGCGTCGCCGCGCGGTCAAGGATGAGCAGCGCCTGCGCAGAAAGGGAAAGCCCGCTTTCCGCCGATGGGTGCGTGTATGTGCTTTGCGCGCAGCACAGCAGGCGGTACAGCAGCGTATAATCCTCCGTGCGCTGCGGTGTGCGCCCAAAAAATGGGGAGGGTTTGTCCCACAAATCCAAAATTCCCTGTGCCGAAAAATTCACCCACAGAAACGTACACGACGGCATCGGCACCAAAAGCGTCTCCGCGCACGCCGGCGGCAAAAACAGGATATTTTTTGCCTGCAAAGGCGGCAGCCCCTCTCCCAGCACGGCACTGCCGGAGAGCACAATGAGGAAACAGGGGCTCCTTTCGGGTACGGTTAACGGGCTTTCCGAGGAAAAAACCGCGCAGGAAGGGCTTAAAGACGCGAGAATTTGCATGGTTTGCATAGCATTTCTCCTTTTCGGCAATTGCTAGTAGCATTCTAGCACAAAGATTAAAAAATCACAACTTTTTTTAATTTTATAATTTCCAGAAAAATGGATTGTAAAAGAATGAACAAAAAGACACGTCTAACTCCGCAAAAAAGGCGAAAAAATTCAAAGCGGAAATTCGGGAAAGCGCCTATAATCTATCCAACATCAATTGATTGAGTTGTTTGCATCGATGCGGCTCAGAAAGCAGAAAAATGAGGAAAAAGAGATTCCCTTGAAAAAGGGAAGGAGGTTAAAAAAGCAATGGCAAAAAGTATCGCGAAAGCGCCGGCGAAAAAGCCAGTCGTTGGCCCCTTTCAATATTTTGCTTACGGCACCGGCAACTTCGCCAGCCAGCTGTCGTGGACGATGGTCAGCACGTATCTGGCCGTGTTCTATACGGACGTCTATGGTTTGACGACCGGCGCCGTAAGCGTTCTGTTCCTGGTTGCAAAGATCTGGGACGGCATCAATGACCCGATGATGGGCGAAATTATGGAACATACGCACACGCGCTTCGGGCGTTTCCGCCCGTACGTTGTGATCGGTGCGCCGCTGCTCGTGGTCGCGACGATCCTGACGTTTACCGTGCCGAACTTTGGCGACGTCGGCAAGCTTGTGTGGGCGTACATCACGTACATCGCGCTGGGCATGATCTACACGATGACAAATGTCCCGTACCAGGGCCTGGCCGGCGTCATGTCGGACGACCCGAAGAAGACGAACCGCCTGATGAGCGCACAGATGATGGGCATGGTCCTAGGCATGATCCTGCTGAACTTGTTCACGCTGCCGCTTGTGCAGTTCTTCGGCGGCGGCGACGAGAAGGCCGGCTACCAGCTGACCGCCTCCGTGTTTGCCGTCATCGCGCTACCGCTGTTCTGGTTCTGCGCGAAGACCTGCAAGGAAAGCGTCGTTGTCCACAAGGAAAACCAGGCTTCTGTTAAGGAAAGCATCAAGCACATTGCGAAGAACCGCAACCTGATCATGGTCATCATCTACACGATCTTCAACATGACCGGCATGATGGGCCGCATCGGCGTGGCCGTCTACTTCTACATGTATGACGTGCAGACCACGACATTTATTACCATCTTCATGATGATGCAGATGCTCGTCGGCGCAGTTGTGATGCCGTTCTCGGCGCGCGTAGTCGAAAAGTTCGGCAAGAAGAAAGTCATCTATTTTGCGGCCGTAATCCAAGCCGTGGGCCTCTTTATGATGGCGTTCGGCCCCTATCAGAACATCCCGTACCTGTTTGTCTGCCATGTGATTTACGGCTTAGGGTACATCGCCGGCCCGTGCGGCTCGCTGCTTTTGATTGACGCCGTCGACGATATGGACCTGAAGACCGGCGTGCGCACGGACGGCACGGCGTTCTCGTTAAACGGCCTGGGCTCGAAGATCGGCTCTGCCATCGGCACGGCGCTGTTTGTGGCCGTTATAGGCTGGTTCGGCTACACGGACGGCTCGGTCATGAACGCGACGATCCAGAGCGGCATCAACTTCGCCTGCAACATCCTGCCGGCAATCTGCTACCTGCTCTCGATTGTCCCGACCGCGCTGATCACGCTCAAGGAATCCGACATGCCCGCCATCCACGAAAAACTGCGCATCCGCAATGCACAGCGCGAAGCCGAGCATGCACAGCTCGTTTCTACTGCGACCGGTGAAAATTAAAAATCGATTTCCGTTTTCTGATTGTTTCCCTTTTGTTGTACCCCTTCCTTCTAATTTTATAAAATTCCTCTTTCCCGGCCAGCGCGCCGGGCACCCTGTGAAATGAACGTTGTCTTGTAAAGTATTTGTAGTATTTGCACGGAAAACACGCCCGGCCGCTCCGGGCACGAACTTAAGAAAGCGAGGACATTCCCATGAAAAAAGTAAGAGTTGGCATTGTCGGCTGCGGCGGGATCGCAAACCAGAAGCATCTGCCGTCCCTGCGCGCGAACGCGGACTTAAATGAAGTCGTCGCGTTCTGCGATTTGATTGAAGAACGCGCGGTTAAGGCCGCGAAAGAATACGGCACCCCCGACGCGAAGGTTTACACGGATTACCACGAGCTCGTCAACGACCCGCGTGTCGACGTTGTGCATGTCTGCACGCCGAACGTCGCACACTGCCCGATCACGGTCGCTGCGTTTGAGGCCGGCAAGCACGTGATGTGTGAGAAGCCGATGGCGCACTGCACGGCCGACGCGAAAAAGATGATGGAGGCGTGGAAGAAGTCCGGCAAGAAGTTCACGATCGGCTACCAAAACCGCCTGCGCGACGACACGCAGACGCTGCACGCCTCCTGTGAGGCCGGCGAACTCGGCGAAATCTATTTCGCAAAGGCACACGCGCTGCGCCGCCGCGCCGTCCCGACCTGGGGCGTATTCCCGGACAAGTCGAAGCAGGGCGGCGGTCCGTTGATCGATATCGGCACGCACGCGCTGGACATCACGCTGTGGATGATGAATAACTACGAGCCGCTCTCCGTTTCCGGCCAGGTCTTTTACAAGCTCGGCCGCTCGGAAGACGGCCCTGCCGGCAACGTGTTCGGCCCCTGGGACCCGAAGACGTTTGAGGTCGAGGATTCCGCGTTCGGCTTAATCAAAATGAAGAACGGCGCGTTGATCTACCTCGAAGCATCCTGGGCGCTGAACATCCTGAAGTCGATGGAGGCTTCCACGACGCTGTGCGGCACGAAGGCCGGCGCCGAGATCCATCACGGCGGCAGCTATCCGCAGGATGAATTGATCTACAACACCGTCGAGCACAACCAGCTCATGGAAAAGACGATCTCCCCGGCGGGCGTCGTCGATTTCTTCTCGGGCGGCGCCTCCGCAGAGGGCGTGCGCGAGCAGAAGCAGTGGCTCGAAGCGATCCTCAACGACACCGAGCCCCTCGTCAAGCCCGAGCAGGCGTACGTCGTTACCGAGATCCTCGAAGGCATCTATAAGTCCGCTGAGACCGGCAAAGAAGTATTTTTTGACTGAGTAAAGGAGGCCTATTTCCATGTTTCCACGCCAGATGTATAATCCCGACGCGTTCCAGAACGTCACAGAGGATGGGAAAGTGATCGGGTTTTCGTTTCAGATGAAGATCCAGTATTACCGCGGCATCACGCTGTCGATTATCCGCAACATCGAAGTGGAGGTCGACGGCAAGCAGTACCCGCGCGACGACATCCGCTTTACGGTCAACGGCGAGACGTTTACGCTCGAAGAAATGCGCACGGTCATTAGCAACCGCTGGCTGTTCGGCCAGTACGCAACCGTGACCGTCTTAACCGACGGCGGCTTGACGCCCGGGCAGCACCACATCCGCTGCACGCAGACCATTGCGCCGTCCTATATGCCGTGCATCCTCGTCAATGCCGGCGAGTACGACTTTACGATTTAAACGGGGAGGTACTTTCAGAATGGATTATCAGATCGATACAAGCGTATCCCTTTACAGCTACCAGCAGGAATATTACGAGGGCAAGCTCGATTTGGAAGGCTGCATCCGCGAAGCCGCAAAGGCTGGTTCCAAAGGCATCGAGCTTTTGGCTGAGCAGATGATCGATTCCTTTCCGGTCATCACGCCGCAGTTTAAAGAGCAGTGGTTCTCCTGGATGGAGAAGTACGGCACGACCCCGACGTGCTACGACGCATTCCTTGAAAATCATATCTACGACAACCGCACGTTAACGCTGCGCGAGCAGATCGACATGATGAAGCGCGACCTGAACATCGCAAGCGAGCTCGGCTTTACGACGCTGCGCACGCTCGTCTCCACACCGATGGACGTCATTGAGGGCAGCATCCCGTACGCGGAAGAGAAAAACGTAAAGATTTGCCTGGAGGTTCACTCGCCGTTCTCGCTCAATTCCGGATGGGCAGACGGTTACCTCGAAATGATTCACCGCACGGGCACAAAATATTTCGGGTTCATGCCGGACTTTGGCATCTTCTGCCGCCGCATTCCGGACCTTCTGACCCAGCAGGCGCGCCGCCAGGGCTGCTCGGAAGAGGCTATCAAAATCGTCGAGGACGATTTCCAGCGCCGCATCGACCGCGGTTTCACGAAGATCTGCTATGACACGAATTTGGGCCGTGCCCACGACGCCTACATGAAGGCAAACGGCCATCCGCAGCTGATGGCAGCCCTCGAGAAGATCCACGCGACGCCTGCCGAAATCGCCTATGCGAACTCGACGTACGACTACACGTGGTGTGACCCGCAGGACATCATCGACAACATCCAGTACATTTACCACGCCCATGCGAAGTTCTACAACATGAATGAAAACGGGGAGGAAACCTCCATCCCGATCGGGCAGGTCGTCGATGCGTTTAAGAAGGCCGGCTATCACGGCTATCTTTCCTCTGAGTATGAGGGCAACCGTATGCTCAACGACGCATTCGAAGTTGACAGCATCGAGCAGGTGCGCCGTCACCAGGCGGCCCTGCACAAGGCGATCGAAGGCTGAGAGGCAATACAAAACACAGCCTTTTGAAAAAGCCGTTTCGCCGTTTCCAAAACTTGTTTTGAGAAAGGAACGAAAAGCACATGAAAGAGTACAGGGCGGAAATTTGCGTGATCGCCGCCGGGCCGTCTGGTCTCGCGGCCGCCGTGCAGGCAGCCCAGATGGGGGCCCGTGTGGTCGTCTTGGAGAAAGCTTCCGCCGTGGGCGGGGCGGCCAACATGGGCATGGGACCGCTGGGCATCGGCACGCGCTTTCAAAAGCAGCAGATGGAGGACATTACCGTTGAGAAGGCGTTCCATATGTTTATGGAGTACACGCATTACAACGTTGATGCGCGCTTGATTAAGCGTTATTTTTCCCAGTCGGCGGAGACGATCGACTGGCTCGAAAAGATGGGCGTGGAATTTGAAGGCGCGTTCCGCTATTTCCCGAAATCCGAGGCCACATGGCACATCGTGAAGACGGACCAGGGCATCGGCCCGCGCGCCGCGTCGTTTATGAACCGCGCTTTATATAAAACGGCCCAGTCGCTCGGGGTCACGTTTTTGCTCGAGCATCCGGCCAAAAAGATTTTAAAGGACGGCGGCAAGGTCTGCGGCGTGCTGGCCCAGGGCCCCGACGGCGAGGAGGTAACCGTTTTCTGTCAGGCGGCCGTGATCTGCACGGGCGGCGCGGGTGCGAACCCGAAGATGATTGAAAAAGAGACGGGCCTGCACCACGGGGAAAACCTCTTCAGCTTTGCCATCCCGGGCCTTGCCGGCGACGGGCTGCGTATGGCGTGGGAAGCGGGCGCCGACCATACGCCCGTTCGCATCGAGATGGCGGCGGATGTCGGCGGCGGCGACCCGACGACCGGCGGCGTGACGAATATCATGAAGCAGCCGAACCTGCTTGTTAACCGCTTCGGCAAGCGCGTGATGAACGAGGATTACATGCAGAACACGACGTATTTGAGCAACGTCGCGAACCACCAAAAGGACCACATCTGCTTCTCCATCGTTGACACATCGATTGTGAGCTACTATATCCAGCACGGCGTCGATGTGACGAGCATGGTCACGCCGGACCCGGATGTCTCGGACTTTTACGACGGCATCCGCATGCTGCAGGAGAACGGCTCGAAGCATTACTTTGTGGCCGACACGCTCGATGAACTCGCCGAAAAAGCGGGTATCGACGCGGAGAACCTCAAGAAGACCGTTTCCGATTACAACTATTTCTGCGATTTCCGCGACGAGGAATTCTTTAAGGATCCCCGTTATCTGCGCCCGCTGTTTAAGGCGCCGTACTATGCGGCGGCTGTGCACCCGGGCGGCTACGGCACGGTCGGCGGCATCCGCATCAACGAAAACTGCGAGGCCTGCGGTGCGGATTTCCTGCCGGTGCCGGGGCTGTATGCGGCCGGTGCGGACGCGTGCAACATTTACGACGACAGCTACATGTTCCTTCTGCCCGGCAACTCGATGGGATACGCCGTGAACACGGGCCGTATCGCCGCAAAGAGTGCCGTCGCGTATGTGCACGAAAAGGATTGAAGGGAGAAAGGAGAAACGCATGGTAAATGTTACGATAGACGGCGCGCCCTATGCAGTGCGGGAAGACCAGAACGTGCTGGAGGGCGCCTTAAAGGCGGGCGTATATATCCCGCATCTGTGCCATCACCCGGACCTCCCCGACGTGCATACGTGCCGGATGTGTGTGGTGGAAGTTGATGGCGAGGTCAAACCTGCCTGCGGCACCTTCCCGAAGGAGGGCATGCAGATCGTCACAAAGACGGAACGCCTCCAAAAGCTGCGTTCGCTCGCGCTCGATTTGCTGCTCGCCTGCCACCCGGAAGACTGCTCGACCTGTCCGAAATACGGCCGCTGCGAGCTGCAGACGCTCATTCAGTATATGGGCGGCGCAAGCAAGCGCATGCGCCACCGCACGAAGGGCTTTGCGCCCGACGAGCGCAACCCGCTGCTCGTCCATGACCGCAACCGCTGCGTGCTGTGCGGCCGCTGCGTGCGCGCGTGCAAGGACCTGCGCGGCGTCGGCGTGCTCGATTATCAGAAGAAGGGCCTCGAGCCGTACGTCGGCGCTTTGCACGACAAGCTCTTAATCGACGCGGACTGCCGTTTCTGCGAGGCGTGTGCGGAGGTCTGCCCAACGGGCGCCATCCGTGACGTGCTGCAGATGGCGCATCCGGAAACGCCGAAAGAGGACGTCGTCGTGCCGTGCCGCGCGGCATGCCCGGCCCATACGGATGTGCCGCGGTACATCCGCTTCGTCAAAGAAGGCAAATTCGACGAGGCCGCCGCGGTTATCCGCGAGAAGGTCCCGTTCCCGAAAGTGCTCGGCTACATCTGCAACCACGTCTGTGAGCTCTCCTGCAAGCGCGGGGAGGTCAGCGAGGCCATGTCGATCCGCAACATCAAGCGCTTTGCGGCCGAGCAGGATACGGGGAAATATTGGAAAGGAAAGGGCAAGCATCTGCCCGCCACCGGCAAAACGGTCTGCGTCGTCGGCGCAGGCCCGGCCGGTATGACGGCCGCGTACTACCTGCAAAAGCAGGGTCACGCGGTTACGGTGAAGGAAGCCATGCCGGCACCCGGTGGCATGCTGCGGTATGGCATCCCGGCCTACCGCCTGCCGAAGGATGTGCTCGACAGCGAGTGCGAAGTCATCCGCCAGGAGGGCGTGCAGTTTGACTGCGGCACGCGGATCGAAAAGCCGCTGGAGCTGCTCAAAGACTACGACGCCGTCCTGCTGGCGCTTGGCACGCACCAGGGCGTGCGGCTGCCGCTGCCGGGCGCCGATCTGCCCGGTGTCCTTGTCAACACCGACTTCCTGCGTGCGGCAAGCACCGGTACGGCCGAAGTAGGGCGCCGTGTCGTCGTGCTCGGCGGCGGCCCGGTTGCATTTGACTGCGCGCGCACGGCAAAGCGCCTGGGCGCCGAAGCGGTGCATTTGGCGTGTTTGGAAGCACGCGAGGCGATGACGGCCGACGACGAGGAAATCGAGGAGGCCCAGCAAGAGGGCATCGTGATCCATCCGGCCAAGACATTCGAGCGCATCACGGGCGATACCTGCGCGACGGGGGTCGACTTTATGAGCGTGCAGGCGTTCCATTTTGACGAAAACCACCGCGCTGTCGTCGAAAAGGAGCCGGGTTCCGAGCTTCATATCGCGGCGGACACCGTGATCTTTGCAACGGGCCAGCGCGTCGATCTTTCTGCCGATGCGGGCTTAACGCTTGGGCGCGGCAACAGCATTGTCGTTGGGGCGGATTCCCTTGCGACGGACAAGCCGGGGCTTTTCGCGGCCGGCGACGCCGTTTACGGCACGAAGTCGGTCATTGAGGCCATCGCTTCCGGCCGCAAGGCCGCCATGGAAATCGACCGCTTCCTGGGCGGCGACGGCGATATTTCCGAGACGCTCGCCCCCGTTGAGACGCCGGACGGGAAGATTGGGAAAATCGAAGGCTTTGGAAAGGAACCGCGCGAAATGCCCCAGCTTACAGAGGCCAAAACGCGCACAAAAGACTTTTCTCTCGTTGACCACGGCTTCTGCGCAGACGCCGCCTGCAAAGAGGCGGGCCGCTGCCTGCAGTGCGACCTGCGCCTGCAGATCCACGCGCCGCGGCTTTGGGACGCATACCAGACACAGGAGGCACGCAAATGAACGCATGGGAACTTGCCAAGGCGGCCGGCAAAGCGGCCGTCCTCGAAAAGATCGAACAGGCGGGGATTTTTACGCCGGATGCGCAGTGCCTGACGGCGGTGCTCAAAGGGAGCGAAAAAAAGCCCGTATACGGCGCTTTGCAAAACGCGGATCTCTTTCATATCCGCAAGAAAGTGTTTGAAGAAAAGCCGCAGGAAGTGGTGGAAGGACTCCAAATTCTCCAATGGCTTTTAGAGGCGCCGGAAAGCACGCTGTTTGTGCCGGAAGGCGAGGATGCGGCAAAATCGGCGCTCGAACAGGCGGGTGCGGAGGCGGTCCTTTTCGGAAAGCCGTCGCTCTCCCTTTTGGAAAACGGCGCCGGGTTCCACCCGGAAACGCTCGCCGCGGTTGCACAGACTGTGTCCGGCACATATGAGCCCGGCGCGTACCTGTGCGGGGAAGTCCGCACGGCGCAGGGCGCTGCGCGCGGTCCCGTGCGCTTCGTTAAGAGCGGGGAGAAGCTTTCCTCCCTCTTTTCGGATCTGCCGAAGACGATCAAGGCCGTCTATTTCGCGGGACGGCTTTCCGGCCCCGAGGCGCTCGAATGCCCACTGACGCTCGAAGAGCCGACGGGCGACGGCCGTGTCCTTGTTTTCGACGAGCGCTGCTGCATGGTGGCCGAAGCAGAGAAAAGCGCTGCCGCATTCCGCCGGGAAAGCTGCGGCAAATGTACATTCTGCCGCGAGGGGCTCTATCAATTCAGCGCACGATTGGAAGAAATTACCCACAAGCGCGGCGACCTCGCGGGCCTCGACATCTTAAAGGAAATTGGCCAGGCAATGCGCTTTAGCTGCAACTGCTCCCTGGGCCGCGAAGGCGCGCGTTTTGCGATGGAAACATTTGAGGCATTCCGCGGGGAATATGAGGCCCACTGTAAGCGCCGTGTCTGCCCGACGGACACGTGTACGGCGTTTTGGGACCTCTACATCGACCCGCAGCGCTGCACGGGCTGTGGCAAATGCCTCGCAGTCTGCCCGGAAAACGCCCTGGAGGGCTTGCCCGGCTTTATTCACATGGTTGAGGATTTCAACTGCACGCGCTGCGGCGCCTGCGAAAAGGTCTGTCCGGAACATGCCGTTGTGTGTCACACGGAAGCCGGCAGCATGCCGGTGCCGCTGCCCGACCGTCTGACGCGCGTAGGGCGCTTTCAGCGGTATTGAGAGGCATCTATGAACCGGAAAGACTGGATTTTATCGTATTACGAGCGGTTTTTTAACCGCCACGACGTTTCGGCCGCCGAGGAATACGTGCAGGAAACGTACCGCCAGCACAACCCCGGCCTTGCGGATGGGCGCAGGGCACTGATAGAAGGCTTTTCCGCAAAATTCCGCGAGGAACCGGATTTTCACCTGGAGGTGCAGCTCGTGCTGGAAGACGGGGACTATCTCGCCGTCTTCGCCAAAAATGTCGGCGCAGACGGCCGTGTCAAGTGCCGTGTCGTCGATTTGTACCGCCTGGAGGGCGGGAAACTCGCCGAGCATTGGGACATTCTGCAGCCGTGCGGCATTTAAAGAAAACTGGAGGGAACATCATGCAATTAGGCTTTGTGACGGCCATCCTCGATTGGGCCGGCTATGAAGAAGTGATCGACACCGCGGCAAAGCTCGGCTTCCGGTGCGTGGAAGTCGCGTGCTGGCCGCAGGGCAAGGCCGAGCGCCGCTACGCGGGTGTGTCGCACATCGACGCGGAGCGCGTGCTCGCGGACGATGCGTACGCGGCGCACATCAAAGACTACGCCGCCGAAAAGGGTGTCGAGATTTCGTCGCTCGCATATTATCCGAACACGCTTGACCCGGATCTCGAGAAGCGCAATGCGGCCGTCGAGCATCTGAAGGCACTGATTCTGGCGAGCAAGAAGCTCGGTGTGAACATGGTCACGACGTTTATCGGCCGCGACCAGTACAAGACCGTCGAGGAAAATCTCGAGATCGTCAAGGAAGTCTGGCCGCCGATTTTAAAGCTCGCCGAGGAAAACGGCGTGAAAGTCGGCATCGAGAACTGCCCGATGCTGTTTGGCCCCGACCAGTGGCCGGGCGGACAGAACCTGATGACGACGCCGGCGCTGTGGAAAGAGATTTTTGAATTGCTCAACAGCCCCGCTTTGGGCATCAACTACGACCCTTCGCACTTTATCTGGCAGAAGATCGACTACATCGCGCCGATCTACGAATTTTCCGATAAAATCTTCCACGTCCACTGCAAGGATATCCACCTCTACCCCGAGCGCTTGGCGCGCGTCGGCACGATGGCGTACCCGCTCGATTTCATGGCCCCGAAGCTGCCGGGCCACGGCGACGTGGATTGGGGCAAGTATATCAGCGCTCTGACGGACGTCGGCTACGACGGCTACATCTGCATCGAAGTCGAGGACCGCGCCTATGAGGGCAGCCACGAGAAGGTCCTCGAGAGCCTAGAACTCAGCAAGCGCTATCTCGAGCAGTTTATCATCTAAAAGGAAAGAAGGGGAATCATGCAAGTCAGATTGGGAATTGTGGGCTTCGGCTTTATGGGGCACTGCGACGCGGAGTCGTTTCGGACATTTCCGGAAAGCGAATTAAAACTGGTCGCCGTGGCGGACACGAACCCCGCGCAGCTCAAGGACGCGCCCGCGGGTGTCGAGACGTACGCTTCCATCGAGGAAATGCTCGCAAACGCAGACATCAACACCGTGATGGTCTCCACGCCGAACCCAAGCCATCTCGAAATGGTAGAAAAAAGTGCGCGCGCGAAGAAAGCCGTGATCTGTGAAAAGCCCGCCGCGATGACGGTCGCGCAGTTCGATGAAATGGTAAAGGTCACAAAGGAAAACGGCGTGCTGTTTACGGTCCACCAGCAGCGCCGCTGGGATCTCGACTACCGCATCATCAAGGCGGTGTACGACGCGCAGTCGGTCGGGAAGCCCTATCTCGTGAAATCACAGCTTTACGGCTTTAACGGCAATATGCATGACTGGCATATTTATCCCGAGATGGGCGGCGGCATGCTGTACGACTGGGGCGTCCATTTGATTGACCAGATCCTCGACATGGTGCACGAGCCGCTGGAGGTCCTGTTTGCGGACATGAAAAACGTCATCAATGAAAAGGTCGATGACTATTTCCATATCCTGATGAAATTCGCGGGCGGCCTGACCGCCGACATCGAGCTCGGCACATATTATCTGACGCCGAAGCGCGCATGGTTTTTAGGTGGCGACAAGGGCAGCGCGATCATCGATGGCTTCCACGGCGAGGGGAAGATTGTGCATACGCGCCATCTGCTCGAAAACGTGCCCGGCAAGATCACCATGACGGCCGCCGGCCCGACGCGTTCGTTCGGCCCGCCGCCGGAAGGGCTGCTCTATGACGAGCCGCTGCCGGAAGTCGATACGGACCAGCGCGATTACTTCGTCCACTTTATCCGCGCGTTTAACGGGGAAGAGGATTTGATCGTTACGCCCGAACAGGTGCGCCGCGTGCTGTGCGTGATGGAGGCTGTGCGCCGTTCGGCGAAGACGGGCAAAGCGATCCCGTTTTCAGAGCATGCATAAGGAGGGTGTAACATGGAAGGACAAAAACCGTATGCCCGTTTCCTGTCGCGCAAGCTAGCCGAGCCCGAGGCGGAAACGCTCGCATTTTTAAAGCGCCGCCAGATGATGGACCCGAAAGACGCGATGCTGCCGCAAAACCATAACATGCGCGAAATTTTGGAGCCCGGCTATCTGCCGCACGAATACGGCTACTGCACGCTGCCAAACGGCGGCGGTTACATCGCGATGCGCAACCGCATGCCGGGTGTGACATTTGAGATGTACTGTTTCTGGAAGAAATGGTGGTCAGATGCACCGGATTCCGATTTGCGCTACCGCATCTGGTATCCCGAAAGCCATTTCCGCGCGGGTTACCGCTGGAGCTGCGAAGACTTTGGCTCCGGCCCGGAAGATCTCATTTTCCTCGAAACCGTCACGCCGCAGGGCTTGGGGCTTGGGGAAGCGCCGATTCCCGAAACGCAGCTTTTGATGGCGGACGGCTGCAACGTCGTTTCCAAAACGCGCGTGTCGGACCCGTTTTCGGCGCCCGTGCCGGGGGTTGTGTGCCATTTTGTGCGGCCTCTGTCAGACGGCAGCGGTATTGAGCTGAGGAGTCGGTTCTGGAAAGGGTACCAGGTGGGCCCGAATGGCTTCTTCGATGCGATGGGTCCGGACACGCCGCACGAGACGGAGGAAACTCTTTATAAGCTTTTGTGCCACAACGCCTATGAAATGGCGAACCTCGCGGCCATCCTGCCGGAGCTTTACGCAGAGGAAAAGAACACCGTCGATCTCACCGACAACGCGCTGACGCCGCCCGGCGCCGGCGGACGGAGGCGCACATGAGTAAAAACGGCGCGAAGGCGAAGACCGGCATCCTGTGCGCATGCTTTGTGATGATGAGCTATCTCGCGGTGTCGCCGGCCTTGTCAGACATCGCCGCGCATTTCTCAGACGCTGCCGTTTCGGCAGTGCAGATGCTCATCACGCTGCCGACACTGATCGCCCCGGCGACAGCGCTGCTCGCAGGAAAACTCAGCGAACGCTTTTACAAAAAGCCGCTCCTTTTGTGGTTTATGGGCGCCTATCTTGTCGGCGGGCTGCTTCCGCTCGCGTTTTCACAGTCGCTGGTATTTTTGCTGTTCTGTGCGGGCGTCGTCGGCGTTGGCACCGGCGGCATGATGACGCTGACCGCGGCGTTGATCTGCGACTGCTTTTCCGGGAAGGAACAGGACCGCATGATGGGCCTGCAGGCGGCGTTTATCAGCGGCGGGGGCATGGTGTTCACGCTGTTGGGCGGCGCGCTCGCGGGCAGCGGCTGGCAGCGCGCATACCTCGCCTATCTGCTCGTCGTGCCGGCGTTTGTGCTGGTCATCCTCTGGATGCCGCGCGGCGATTTGGTCCGAGAGACCACGCACGAAAGCGGAAAGAAGGCGAAGATTCCGGCGTTTGTATGGCTGTTGGGCGTCGTCGGTTTCCTCTTTTACGCATGTCAGAATGCGTTTAATACGAACGCTTCGCTTCTTATGACCGAAAGCGGCCTGGGCGATACACAGGAGGCGAGCGTCGCCACAGCGCTGAACACATTCGGCGGCCTGCTTTCCGGCATCCTTTTGAGCCAGTTGACCGCGATTTTCAAAAAGTACGCGGTGCCTGTCTCCATTGCGGCGTCGTGCGCGGGACTGTTTTTGACGTTCTTCGGCACGGCGGCGCCGGTCATCTGGATCGGCGGGTTCCTTGTCGGCTTTGGCTTTTCCATGTTTACGCCGGCAGGAACGCTCCTGGCCGCACGCAGTGCGCCGGACAGCCGCCGCTCCACGGCCATTTCGCTGTTTTCCGCGTGCAGCAACATCGGCTCCGCACTCTCGCCGCCGATCGTCAACGCGCTGGCCGCCCCATTTGGTGCCGGCGTGCGTGTGAAATTCCTTGTGGCAGCTGTCATTTTGTGTGTGGTGGTGGCGGGGACAACGCTTTACAGCGCACGCCGGAGGGCGTAGAACTTTCCAATCAACCGCATTTCCGTTAGAATAGAATCAACGCATTTCCATAGAAAAACGCATAACGAAAGGAAATAAACGACATGAAAGTATTAGGCATTTCATTTGGAAGATGCAACCAGCGCAGCGATGTGCTCGTCAAAGAAGCCCTGTTCGGCGCGAAAGAAGCTGGCGCGGACGTGCAGTTTATCAATGCGGTCGCGATGCGCATCGATCACTGCCACGCATGCGATTATTGCAGCCGCTCGCGTGACGCGGGCGCCCATGAGATCCACTGCTGTTTAAAGGATGATTACCATATCCTCGAAGAGGCGTGCCTCGATGCCGATGCGATTTTGATTGCCGCGCCCGTGTACGCGGTGGGCATTGTCGGTGAATTTAAGAATTTCCTCGACCGCTTCGGCCCGTCGCATGACCGCGCCGCGCTGCTCGAGGAGCAGAAGAAGCGCATGAAAGAGGGCAAAACCGGCGACGAACTGCTCGACGAGCGCTATTTTAAGGACCGCTACGTCGGCTACATCTCCGTTGGCGGCGCGCAGACGCACAACTGGGTTTCTTTAGGGCTGCCGATGCTCGACCTGTTCAGCTTTTCCATGTGCATGAAGTGCGTCGGTCACGTGGACGCCTACGACCAGGGCCGTACGGGCCATCCGCTGCTCGACGAACACCTGATGGCCGAATGCCACAAGCTCGGCAAAACGGTCGCCGAGTGTGTCGGCAAGCCGTATGCGGCGTGTGAGGATGTCTGGGTTGGCCCGAAAGGCGTATGCCCGGTTTGCCACAACTCCCTGCTCAGCGTAGACGGCACGACGACGGTCGAATGCCCCATCTGCGGCATCCACGGCCACCTGCACGTTGAAGGCGAGCAGGTCAAGGTCGATTTCCCCGACGAAGAAAAGAAGCGCGCCCGCAACACGCTCGTGGGTATCTATGAGCACTACAATGAGATCCAGAATATGATCACGGTGTGCGTGCCGAAGCTCACGGAGAAACATGACTGGATCGAACAGGAAATGGAGCGCTACAAGCATTTCGAGTAAGTTTCGTTTATAAGTTTTGGGGCACCGCGTTTTGGGTGCCGCATGATTTTCCTTCAGATAGAGTTCTGCGAACCACCGCAGACACCGCCCCCGCGCAGAATTCCCCGCGGGGGCGGTCCTGTTTGGTGGGAAAGCGGCACAGACGCCAAAACCCGGTAGAGGCTTTTTCGAAAGCCACTGCCGGGTTTTCGGATACTTTATGGCTGACGCCCGAAATAGGCCGGTTTCCGTTATGTTTGCAAACTCATTTCGCCCTTTCGCGGGACAGATCCATACTACGCGCTTTCCAATGCAGCAAAAACGCGGAATGGACGATGACAAGAACGGAGCCGAGGTTGTGGACCAGGGCACCGACCACCGGATTTAGGATGCCTGTGATTGCCAAAAGGATCGCAACCACGTTCAGCGTCATGGAAAAAGTCAGATTGCCCTGGATGGTCCGCATCATCCGCTTCGACAGGCGCATCAGGTGGGGCAGTTCGCGGATCTGGTCGTGGATCAGCGCGATGTCGGCGGCGTCGATCGCGATGTCGCTGCCAATACCGCCCATCGCGATGCCGACGTCCGCCTTTTTGAGCGCGGGCGCGTCGTTGATGCCGTCGCCGATCATGCAGACCCGCTTTCCCGCCGCCTGGTAGGCGCCGATAGCCTCCAGCTTCTGTTCCGGCAGGCAGTCGGCGTGTACCTCGCGGATGCCGAGCGTTTGGGCAATGGCATCGGCGGCGTGCGCATGGTCGCCGGTCAGCAGAACCGGCGTAACGCCGGTATTCGCAAGGCCCCGCAGGGTTTCCGCGGCGTCCGGACGCAGCGTGTCCGAAAGCGCGAGGAAGCCGGCGGCGGCCCCGTCGATGGCGATGTAAGTGAGTGTGCAGCCCGTTTCCAGATACCGTTCGGCGCGCCGGCGAATCGCTTCCGGCAGGGGAACCCCGTTTTCCGCAAGCAGCTGCGCGTTGCCGGCCAGCAGCGCGTGTCCGTTCACGCCGGCGGCAACGCCCCGGCCGGGAATCATTTGGAACGCATCCGGCTCTGCGGGCGCTTCGGCGTGCTGCGCCCGGTAGCTGTCCACAATGGCTTTTCCCAGCGGATGCTCCGAGCGCAGCTCCGCGCTGGCGGCAAAGCGGTAAACGGCGCTGCTGTCCCAGTGCGCACAGCAGCTTTCGGCGGCGGCAACCTGTGGGGTCCCGCACGTCAGGGTGCCGGTTTTATCAAACGCAAGGTAGGACACGCCGGCCAGCCGCTCCAGGGCATCCCCTTCGCGCACGAGGAAACCGTGCCGCGTGGCGTTCCCGATGGCCGCCATCATAGCGGTCGGCGTCGCTAAGACCAGCGAGCAGGGGCAGAATACGACGAGAATCGTGACCGCGCGGAGCACCTGCCCGGTGATCAGCCACGTCAGCACGGCGGCGGTCAGGGCAATGACGACGATCCACCTTGCCCAGCGGTCGGCCAGGCGCACGATTTTGGCTTTGCCCGCATCTGCGGACTGCACCAGCCGGATCATGCGCTGGATGGAGCTGTCCTCCCCGACTTTCGTCGCTTCCATGTCAAAGGCGCCAAACTGGTTTACGGTCCCGCTGAACACGTCGTCCCCGGGCGCTTTGTCGACCGGGAGGGATTCCCCGGTCATCACGGCCTGGTTGATGGACGTCTGCCCGGAGAGAACCACGCCGTCCACGGGAATGGCTTCGCCGGGCAGCACCCGCAGGCGGTCCCCGATTTGTACCTGCTCGGCCGGGATGATGCATGCGGTGCCGTCTGTCAGCCGGCGGGCTGTGCGCGGCGTCAAATGGACGAGTTTTTCGATGCCGGCGCGCGCCTTTGCCACCGTCAGGTCCTCTAACAGCGCGCCCAGCTGCATGATGCAGGCCACTTCCCCCGCGGCGAACGTTTCGCCGATCGCGACGGAAGCGATCAGTGCGAGCGACACCAATACATCCGCCGTGATATCAAATTCCGTCAAAAGCCCGATAACCGCTTCAAGTAGGATCGGAATGCCGCACAGGATGATGGAGACCCACGCGGGGTCCAGGCCCCAGGGCCGCCACTGCAGCAGGCTGCCCACCAGGGAAGCCCCCGAAAGCAGGAGAAACAGGATCTCCCTTTTTGTTCCGCCGAGGTGGCAAAATACCTCCAGCCGTTTCATGAAATGTTTCATGCTCTGCCTCCTTTACCTATACCCGTATAGGTATATTATAGAGAGCGCCTCGACAGGAAGTCAAGGGAAACAATTGCGAAGAGAGGACAAAAAAGCCGGCCCTCCTGGGAAGGCCGGCTTTGCGGGATTCAATTCATATTGGCGAACCGCTCCACCGCTTTTGTGAAGTTGGCGATGGTCTGGTCGGCGTCGCCGTGTTCAATCCCGTCGCGCACGCAGTGCTTGATGTGCCCTTCGAGCACGACCTGCCCCACCTTGTGGAGCGCGGACTTTGCGGCGTTGATCTGCGCGAGGATATCTTCGCACGGGACGTCTTCCTCCACCATGCGGTCAATGGCCTGCACCTGACCGATGATCTTTTTTAAGCGGCGGTGGAGATTTTCCGCATCCATACACTGTCTCATGCTGCACCTCCGGCGGGCTGTAGGTTCCTATGTACGAAAAGCGCGGGCATTTACGCCTGGAACAGGTCGGTTTCCGCCATGCGGCGGGACGCCTCCCGGAGCGCCTCTTCGTCCTGCACGAGCGCCATGCGCACATGGCCGACGCCGTGGGGCCCGAACGCACTGCCGGGCGTGACGAGCACCTGGGCCTTTTCGAGCAGCGCCCGCGTAAACGCGCGGTCGTCCTCGCCAAACTGTGCCGGGATCTGCGCCCACACAAACATGGTAGCCGCCGGCGGGTCAATGTGCCAGCCAAACTGCCCAAACAGCGAGATCAACAGGTCTCGCCGCGTCTCATACGCGCGGCACGTCTCTTTGACACAGCTCTGATCGCCCGTGATGGCTTCGATCGCCGCGCGCTGGATCGGCAAAAACATGCCGTAATCCATGTTCGACTTGAGCGTCTTTAACATGCGCACGACCTTTTCGTTGCCCAGGCAGAACCCCACGCGTGCGCCGGCCATGCCGTACGTCTTGCTCAGGGAATTGAATTCGACGCCGACGTCGATTGCGCCGGGGAAGCGCAGGAAGCTGCCGCAGGTGTGCCCGTCGAACACAAGGTCCGAATAGGCGTTGTCGTGCAGGACAATGATGTCGTATTTTTTCGCAAACGCGATGAGCTTTTCATAGAACGAATCCGGCGCGATGGCGGTCGTCGGGTTGTTCGGATACGAGACAATCATGAGCTTTGCCTTTTTCGCGTCTTCCGGGTCGATTGCGTCAAAGTCGATTAAGTATCCGTTTTCTTTCTTTAACGGCATATAGCACAGCCGCCCGTCGGCTACAAGCGGCCCGCACGAAAAGGCCGGATAACACGGGTCCGGCACCAGAACCGTCTCGCCGGGGTCGATGATCGAAAGGCAGATGTGCGTTAAGCCCTCCTGCGAACCGAGCAGCGACTCAATCTGCGTTTCCGGGTCGAGCTCGACGCCGTAGCGGCGCTTGTACCACACGGCCGCCGCCTTTTGCAGGGCCGATGTGTCGCGAATCGCGTAGACGTAGTTTTTCGGGTCTAAGGCGGCGTCTGCGAGCGCGCGGCGGATGCGCTCGACCGGCGGGATGTTTGGCGTGCCGACGCTCAAGTCGATCACGGTGTGGCCGGCTTTTTCCTGCTGCGTTTTCATCGCGAGCAGTTCCGTAAAGATGCCGTCGGCAAATTGTTCCATTCGTTTTGCAAATTGCATGGTGATGCCTCCACAAGCTGGAATTCAAAAATCAAAACAGAGCGCAATCAGGCGAAAATGCCGGAAAGCCATTCGGCGCACAGCGGCACCCATTGTGCGACGTCCGGGCGGATAAACGCGTCCTCCTGCCCGGCAGTCGCCGTCAAAGCGGTCGCGAGCGCCAGCCCGTGGCGGCCGTGGGGGAAGATATGCAGCGAAAACGGCACATGCTTTTCGGCGAGTGCCTGCGCGAACAGAAGCGAGTTTTGCACCGGTACGCACTGGTCTTCGGCCGTATGCCACAAAAAGACAGGCGGCATGTCTTCCCGCACGGCGTTTTGCAGGGAGAAGCGTTTGCATAGCTCGGGCGTGCCTTCGCCGAACAGGTTTTGGAACGACGTCCCGCACGCGCTGCACAGCCGGTCATCGATGACGGGGTAGCCTAAGCATACGGCGTCCGGGCGCGCGGGCAGCTGCGCCTGGAATAGGTGCAAAAGTTCCGGCGCATCCCACATCGTCGCAAGGCTTCCCGCCAGATGCGCGCCGGCCGAAAAGCCCATGACCGCGACCTTTTCCGGGTCGACGGCGCAGCGGTCCGCGTGCGCGCGCAGGAAGGCTATGGCCGCCCCCGCTTCCAGAAGCGGCAGCGGGTAGCAGGATTCGCGCGAAACGGGGTTCCCAATGCGGCCGCGGCGCGTCGTGTAGGACAGCACAAAGCACTGGTACCCGCGCGCCAGGAATTCGAGCGCAATGGGTTCCGCCTCGCGGTCGGAGACGATGTCATAGCCTCCGCCCGGGAAGATCAGCAGCGCCGGATAACGCGCTTCGGCGTCGAGCTCGGGCGAGGGTGTGCGCAGATAAGCGGTCAGCGTGGCACCGCTTCCGAGACGTCCAAGTTCCGGAAAAAGATCGGTCAACGATATGGAAAATGTTTTCATACAAAAAGCCCCTTTTGCAGCCGCGTGAATTTTCCGTGCGCCAACCGCGCAAAGAGGGCGGAAAATTCCCAAAATCCGCGGAAGTTTCTCATGTGTTTCTTATTGTACGCGCATTTTTGGGGGCCGTCAAGGAAACTTGCATCTTTGCCCTGATTCGTATAAAATAGAACCAACGAAAACCAGCACCGCCGCATCGGGAGGGAAATGTTCATGTACGAAACGACATACAATACCTGGAATCGAAAAATTATCAAATCGAATGCGAAACTGGCGCTGCGCGGCCGGTATGGGCCGTGCTTTGCCGCTTCGCTGATCGCCGTGCTTTTGTCCGGCAGTGTGCTCGCCTATATCGCCATGCAGCTCAACCTGCGCGTGCAGTTGGAGATGACCTATTGGATCGACCGGCTTTCTTCCTATTCGAGCGACTACGGCCTTTATTTTGACTATGGCGCCGGGGACGTGTGGGGCGACTACTACCTGCGCGCGCTTTTCCAGCAGCTGGAAGCGCTTTGGACCGTCGCGATGGTGCTGATGGTCTTTACAGTGGCGGTTTCCATTTTTGTCGGCGGGCCGCTGCGCGTCGGTGAGGCGCGCTTTTATGTGCACCACCGCTTTGGCGATACGCACGTGTCGACGGTGCTCTCGGGCTTTCAGCAGCGCTACCTCTCGACGGTCGGCGCACGGTTTACGACAAACCTTTTTATTGGCCTGTGGTCGTTATTGTTCGTGATCCCCGGCATCGTCGCGGCGTACCGCTACTACTACGTCGATTTCTTATTGGCGGACAACCCGGGCCTCACGGGCTCCCGCGCGCGGGAGATCAGCAAAGAGATGACGAAGGGCGAAAAGGGCAGCTTATTTATCCTGGACCTCTCGTTTTTGGGCTGGGGGATTCTGGCGGCCTTTGTCAACGCGTTTACGCTTGGTATTTTAGGGCTTGCCTTATTAAAGCCGTACATGATGGCGGCGCGCGCGGATGTTTACGTTTATGCGCGCGACCGCGCGATCGCGCAGGGCTGGCTGCGCCCGGAAGAGCTCGCGCTCGTGCCGCCGCAGCCGCCGGTGCTGTGAGGATGGGGGCGTTTTGTATTTGCGTTTGCTCTATTTGACGTTTCAGGAGGATGCGCCGCTTTACGCGGGGGTCCTCAATAAAATCCGCGGGCAGGCGGCGGCGTTCCGTGCGCTCGGGTTCTCGACGACGTATTCGGCCTGGAAGGGGAATGCCTTCCATTTCTATGGAGATGCCCCGGCGGCCGTCCCGATCGACGCCGACCGCCAGGTCATGCGCCGCTTTTATGAAATTGCCGCGGGCTATCTTACGCGCAATCCCTGCGAAGTGCTGTATGTGCGCTTAGACCGCGTCGATTTCGGCGTCGTGTCGCTTTTGAAGCGGGCAAAGGCATGCGGGGTCCAGCATATCCTTCTGGAGATCCCGAATTACCCGTATTTGCGGGACTATGTGCGCACGGCCAAGTCGGTCTCGGATCCGAAGCGGCGCCTGCTTTCGACGGTCAAGGTCAACCTCTTTGCCGCCGAGGACCGCCTTGCCAGCCCGCACCTGAAGGGCCTCGCGGACGCCGCGATCCTTTACGGCGACACGGCCTCCGACTTTTACGGCGTGCCGGCGAAAAACGCGACGAACGGCATCGACTGCGCCGTGCTGCCGCCGGTGCCGTGGCCGAAAAAGAGCACGGAGATCGTCTTGATCGGCGTGGCGGGCACGCTCTGGTGGCAGGCATACGACCGCGTGCTGCGCGGCATGGCAAACTGGAACCGGCAGAAAGACTCGCGCTGGACGTTCCGCTTCCTGCTTGTAGGCGGCGATGAAAAGGAGATGCCGGCGTTTCGCGAACAGGTGCGTGCGCTCGGGCTCTCCGATGCGGTCGAGATGCCGGGCTTTAAAACCGGCGAGGAACTGCTCAGCTATTACCGCCGCGCGGACGCCGGTGTCTCGACGCTCGGCTGCTTCCGCCGCGGCCTGACGCACTGCTCGTCGCTCAAGGCGCGCGAGTATGCGGCGCTTGGGCTGCCGTTTCTCTATGCCTACAGCGACGACGCCCTGCCCGGCGACGCGCCGTGGGCGCTGCGCCTTTCGAACGATGACACGCCCGTCGATATGGGCCGCGTGGCCGCGTTCGTCGAGCAGTGCCGTGAAGACCCGCGCATCGTGCTGCAGGAGCGCGAATACGCGCAGGAAGTGTACGACTGGCGTTCTATTCTGGCCGATGCGCTGCAGTTTGGCGGTGTCGCGCTGCCGCAAGGCCCCGAACAGGCATAACCCCCATCCCTTTTATGCGGATGTTATAGAAATCAAACAGGCGGCCTGCTTTTCCCGAAACCCGGGAAGGCAGGCCGCCTGTTTTTAATTTGTTTTATCCGCTTATTCCGCTTTTGCGGCGGCGATAATCTTCTCCGATACCTGCGACGGGCACTGTTCATAGCGCGCAAAGCTCGTCAGGAAGCTGCCGCGCCCCTGCGTGCACTGGCTTAAGAACACGCCGAAATCGGTCATCTCCGCTTCGGGCGCTTCGGCCTCGATCGTCTGCACGCCGTCGCCGGAAGGCGTCATGCCGAGCACGCGGCCGCGGCGTTTGTTGATTTCGCCCATGACGTCGCCCATGTTCGTGTCCGGCACCGTGATCTGCACGGTGTCGATTGGTTCGAGCAGCACGGGGTCCGCCTGCGAGACGCCATTTTTATACGCGATCGAAGCGGCCGTCTTAAACGCCATTTCGGAGCTGTCCACCGGATGGTAGGAGCCGTCGTACAGCGTCGCATGCAGGCCGACCATCGGGTACCCGGCGAGCGGGCCCTTCTGGATGCTTTCGCGCAGGCCCTTTTCGACGGCCGGGAAGTAGTTCTTCGGCACGCTGCCGCCGACAACCTGGACGTCAAATTCGAGCCCCTCGCTGTCGCACGGCGAGAACTCGATCCACACGTCGCCGAACTGCCCGTGACCGCCGGTCTGCTTCTTGTGGCGGCCCTGCACCTTCACGGATTTGCGGATCGTCTCGCGGTAGGCGATCTTCGGCGCGGCAAGGCTTGCCTGGACGTTATAGCGGTCGCGCATCTTCGCGAGCACGACGTCCAAGTGCTGTTCGCCGAGGCCCGAGAGCAGCAGCTGGTGTGTCTCCGTATTGTTTTCAAAGCGGATGGACGGGTCTTCTTCCATGAGCTTCGCGATGCTCTGTGCGACCTTGTCCTCTTCGCCCTTCGTCTGCGGCAGAATCGCCATGCGCAGCGAGGGGGCGGGATATTCGATGCCGTCGAGCGTAACCTTGCGCGTCGGCGCGCACAGCGTGTCGCCGGTCGCAACGTTCGAGAGCTTTAACACCGCGCCGATGTCGCCGGCCGGGATCACGCGCATGTCCTCCTGCTTTTTGCCGCGCATGAGCACGACTTTGCCGATCTTTTCGAGATTGCCCGTGCGCATGTCGAGAAGGCTGTCGTCCTGGCGGACTTTGCCCGCGATGCACTTTAAGAAGCTGACCTTGCCGACGAACGGGTCGGCGATCGTCTTAAAGCACAAGGCGGCCGTGGCGGCATCTTCATTGACGGACAGATCGACCGGTTCGCCGTCGATGTCTGCACCGATTTCGCCGGCCTTGTCGGCGGCCGTCGGCAAAAGCCACGTCAGGCCGTCCAAGAACTGCTCCATGCCGCGCATCAGAAGCGCGTCGCCGCAGAACACGGGGATGATTGCGCCGGATTTGACGCCTTTCGATACGCCGACGATGACTTCTTCGGGCGTGAACTCCTCGCCGGAGAAGTATTTTTCGAACATCTCGTCGTCGGTTTCCGCGACGGCCTCGCAGATCGCCGTGCGCAGGCCGGCCAGGCGGTGGTCGCCCATGTCGGGCATCGGCACCTCAACGGGGGCGCCGTTCGAATAATCGAAGGCTTTGTAAGCCAAAAGGTTAATGTAGACGTTTGCCTGGCCGTCTTCAATGTACGGCACGACGACCGGGCAGACCGTCGGGCCGAATTTGGCCTTTAAGTCTTCGAATACATGGTAGAAGCGGGCGCTCTCGTCGCACAGGCCGTTGACGAAGAACGCCTTTGCAAGGCCGCGCTTTTCGGCCGCGGCGACGGCTTTTTCCGTGCCGACGCATACGCTGTCCTTGCCGCTGACGATGATCAAAGCGCTGTCGGCTGCGCGCATGGCCTCCGCGGCCGCGCCCGCAAAGTCAAACAGGCCCGGCGCATCCAGCAGGTTCAGCTTTTTATTTTTCCATTCAACGGGCGCAACGGCCATGCCTACACTGACGCCGCGGCGGATCTCCTCGGGGTCGTAGTCGCACACGGTGTTGCCGTCGGAAACTTTGCCCAAGCGGTTCGTGGCGCCCGACAGGCGCAGCATCGCTTCCGCGACACTGGTCTTGCCGGCGCCGCTGTGCCCGGCGAGGACGATATTGTAAATTTGCTTTGCGGAATAGGCTTTCATGGATTTGGTTCCCCCTTTGGGTTTGACAGTAAAATTCTCAGAATATCAATGATTTGATTATAGCCTACTTTGCTATTTTTCGCAATAGGGAGAAGTAAAATTTTATGAAATCCGAACTCAAAGGTGCTTTTCGCTTTTGAAAGAAGACGGCGCGGGCAGGAAAAGGCCGCTTTCTGCATTTCACGATGAAGATACCCGGCAGGAATAAAATAAAAATTTTCAGACAAGGTACAAAGCAGGCGGCACTTTCACCCGCCAAAAACGGAAAAGGAGTTTTGCTTTATGGGCTATCGTACCGATCTGGCGCTCGAGCGCGGCAGCATGAAAGGGAAGACCACCGTCCACCGCGGCCTGCGCATCAGCCGCACGCAGGAACGGGATACGCAGTATATCACGGTTGAGGCGCCGCAGATCACGGGCACGGTCACCGGGGATGCCTCGCTGCGTCTTGTTTTGACGAAGGAACTGCAGGCCCTTTTGCCGCAGGACGGCTGCGTGCTCGTTGCGGGGCTCGGCAACCCGGCCATCACGCCGGACGCCTTGGGGCCGCTGTGCGCCGACCGCGTCCTCGCGACGCGGCACGTGCGGGGCGCCGCCGCGCGCACTGTGGGGCTTTCGGGGCTGCGCAGCGTCGCGGTCGTAAAACCCGGCGTGCTCGGCACCACGGGTGTCGAGACAGCGGAATTCCTGTTAGCCGTCGTCAAAGCGCTGCGCCCGTGCGCCGTGGTGGCGGTCGACGCGCTGGCGGCCGGGAAACTTCACCGCCTCGGCAAAACGGTCCAGCTCTCCGACGGCGGCATCGCGCCGGGCGCCGGCGTCGGGAACAACCGCCCAAAGCTCGACCGCGAGACGCTCGGCGTGCCGGTCATCGGCCTCGGTGTGCCGACCGTCGTCGACGCCGCCACGCTGTGCGGTGCCGTATGTACGTGCGACACCGCCCGCGCCCCGGCCGATACCGCCGGCATGATGGTCACGCCGCGCGGCATCGATGCGCTCGTTTCGCGCGCCGCGCACGTGCTCGCTTTATCCCTCAACTGCGCGCTGAATCCGCGCTTGGAACCGCGTGTCTTCGAGGAACTTCTGTAAATTCTCCTTTTGCAATCTGGGCGGATTCCTGCTATGATAAAGAAAATTCCGATCTCTAAAAAGGAGGGATTTTCGTTGCAGATTGCGTTTCGCAAAGTCCCGTTTTCCGAAGCCCAGCGCCGCGCCCTCGACGAAGCCTGCCGCACACAGGGGCTTTCGCCCACCTGGTTTTCCGAGGAGGAGGCGTTGACCTGGGAAGTGCTGCGGCCGTTTTCGGCGCTGCTCGGCTATTTCCCGCCGGCTCTGCTAAAAAACCTGCCGGCGCTCCAATGGGTGCAGCTGCCGTGCGCCGGCGCGGAGCGCTACTGCGGCGCCGTCGGCGAACACGTCGTGCTGACGAACGCGTCCGGCGCGTTTAATACGGCGATTGCCGAGTATTTATTGCTCGGCTTATTGGCGCTTTACCGGGACTTGCCGGGGTATTTTCAAAACCAGCGCGCAAGGCTTTGGAACCCCTTGGGCCCCGCGCGCACGATCGCGGGCAGCACGGTGCTTGTGATCGGCTGCGGGGAAATCGGGCGCACCTTCGCGCAAAAAGCCGCTGCCCTCGGCGCGCGGGTGTGCGGCATCCACCGCGGGGAGGCGCCGCTGCCGGCCCCGTTTGCGCGCACGTACACACAGGCGGACCTTCCCCAGGCGCTCGCCGGGGCCGATGCCTGTGTTTTGTGCCTGCCGGCAACCGAGGAGACGCGCGGCTTCTTTTCGGAAGCGGCGTTTCGCGCGATGCGCCCGGGCGCGGTGCTTTTAAACTGCGGCCGCGGCAGCACCGTCGATGAGGCGGCCCTCGTGAAAGCGCTCAAAAGCGGCCGGCTTTCCGGCGCCGTGCTCGATGTGTTCGAAAAAGAGCCGCTGCCGAAGGACAGCCCGCTGTGGGGGATGCCGAATGTCGTGCTTACGCCGCACATTTCCGGCCGCGACGGCGACCCGTGCAACGCGCCGGAAATTTTCAAAATCTTTTCCGAAAACCTCGCGCGCTTCGCCGAAGGCCGGCCGCTGACGCATATCGTCGACAAGGCGCGCGGCTATTGAGCCAGTTTTTTTAATTCCTGTGCGAGGACCTGCCCGAACAATTCCCCGCCGTAGACGGCCTCGTCGAGCGTGTTGACCTCCGTGCCGAATTCGACTAACAGCGAGCCGGGCGTCATCTGCTCGTTGTAGCGGTTCGGGCTGAAATTTAGCGGCCGCATCAGGTTCGGGAAAAGTTCGGCGGCGCCCTGCTGCAGGCGGACCGCGAGGCGCAGGTTTTCCTCCCAGTTCGGGAAGCCGAGCGTGCCGTCGTCGTCGCAGCCGGAGATAATCATGATCTGGCACGCCTTTTTGCCGTTGACGATCACCGTCGGCTTGTAGCGCGTGCCGGAGGACGTCGTCATCGTGTCGCGGTGGATGTCGAGCGTGACCTGAATCGTCGGGTACTGCTTTAGGTTTTTCTCCATCGTCTGCGCGCTGCGCGTGTAGCTGCCGCTGAACACCGGGTCGTCATGGATCGTCGTGTCATGGATGACGCCGATGCCCGCCGCCTCCAGGGATTTTGCGACCGCGTCCCCGACCGCGACGACGTTCTGCGAGGGGTCGCGCGTGCGCGTCACGCCCGCGTACGCCTCCGTCGTGTGCGTGTGGTACAACAGCACCATCGGCGTGCCGTCGAGGCGGATGTCCAGAGGCGGCGTTTCCGAAAGCACCTGCGCAACGTCGAGGGAATGGTATGTATTTTTATTCGACACGTAGATGTCCCCTTGCCGCGTGCCGTTTTCGGAAATATCCGTCTCGAGGATCTGGTCCCCGAGGTCCGTGTCCGCGACGCGCTGCGTGACGGCCGGCGTGCTGCTCGTGGCGGCCGGCGGTGTGGAGGAAGCTGCGGAGACAGCCGCTTCGGAGGAGGCCGTCTGCGAGGAGGCGGGCGCTTGAGACGGCGCGGCAGCGCTCTGCTGGGAGCGTGTGCCGTCTTCGCCGGCCGGCTGCAAAAGCGCGTGGACCGTGCCGTTTGGCAGCGCGAACCCCGCCGCGAAGAGTGCCCCCTCGGACGCGGAAAGCGTGGGCAGCCGCATAGCCGCGGCCGCGCACGCCGCCGCCAGCACAAGGCTCGCGCCGGCCGTTTTCCAGATTTTGCGCATGGGCGTCCCCTCCTTTCTGCTTCGTCCCCAAAACGGTGCCCTGCATGTATTGTATCGCGGGAGCAGGGAAAAATATGCAGGTTCCTGCATTTTTCCTGGCAAAGGGGGGAGTCCGATGCAAATGAGGCCGGGCCTGCGCTGCTTTTTCGTTTCGTTTGCCTGCACGCTGATCGTGCTGGGCAGCCTGCTCGCGCTCGCGCGCGTCGATCTCGCGACGCGGCATGTCGGTTTCGCGGACGGGAAAACGGTTTATGTCGAACAGCTGCGGCCATTTTTACAGGCGCACACGGGCATTTGTAAATTCACGGATCTATGGTATAATCGACTCATCGAAATCATTTGCCCGCAGGCACTGGGGGATTCTTCGTGAAAGCATGGAACCGAATTTGGGGGACGCTTCTCGCGTCTTTGCTGCTGTGTTTTTGGGCGGCGGTGCCGGCCGCTGCGGGCGGCGCCTACGCACAGGCCTCGGCCGTCTCCGCCGTTTCCGCGGTGGAAAGTGCCGCGCCGTCTACATCCGCGAGCCGGGCGCCGGTTTCTTCGGAAAAACCCATCTCGCTGCCGCCGGTCGAAAGCGTCAACGAGACGCCCGTGCTGGGTCCGACGACCTCCACGCCGGTGCGCGACAATTTTTTAAACGGCCTGGGCATCGTATTGTGGGCAGCGGCCGTCGCGGCGGTGGTGGCGATCCTCTTGCGCGCGCGCCGTTCGCGCCGCCGCACGCGCTCGCCCGACGCCGTGTTGGGCAAGCGCCGCTACCATGCCGTCCACCGCGACCGCAAGCGGCGGCTTCTCGGGGACAAATATTACCACGACAAGAAATATGATAAAAAGTAAAGCTACAAAAGAAAACCGACAGAATCCATAAAATCGAATTCCACAAACGGGGGGGCTTGGCAGCCTCCCGTTTTTTTCGTTTTATACAAAGGCGCGGTTTACAGAAACCGGACTGTATGGTATCCTAAAAATAGAGAACGCATCCCTTTTCCAGATCTTTGAGAGCCTGTCCTGTTTCAAAAAGGAGGAATTTTCCATGAAACAAAAGAAAATCCTAACGTTCTTGAGCGCTGCCGCCGCACTGTGTGTGGCCCTCGCGGCCTGCTCGGGCGGCAGCACGGCACAGACCAACACGCTCCCGGAGAAGGAAGCGGCCGGCGCCGCGCAGACGGCGGTTCGCACAAGTGTGGAGCTGGCAGACAAGGAAATCCCGGTCAAGGCGATTACGTCCGAACAGGCGGACGTGCTGTGCGGCATCCCGGCGGGCACAACGCCGGAAACGCCCATCCGCACGGAGCTTTACACAGATGAGAATCAGAACTTATACACCTACGACAACCTCGGCCGCCTGACGGAATACACGGCAACACAGCCGCAAAAGGCCGCCGTCAAGCTCTCGAGTGCAGCGTCGGCGGAAGAGGTGGTAAAGTCTTTGCCGGAAGTGCTCGGCGATGCGGTGCCGCATCTCGAAGACTTTGCAATTTGGCAAGACCCCTATGGGTCGAATGACCCGAATCGCTGCGTGCTCGTGCGTGAGATTGGGGAGAATCAGAAAGATTCGATGGAAGTCAGATGGAATACGGATGGTTCCGTAAAATCCATTTGGGTGTCCTATTCGTCCGATACCGAAGTGCCGCTGTCCGATTCCGTCAAAGAGGCGCTGCGTGCGAACGCGCAGGCGGAGATGGAAGCGCGTGCGAAGGCGCAGAATGCGGTAGATGCAGAGATCGTAGAAGAGCGTTTCTTTGAATCCAACCATAAAGCCAGCGGAAATTTTTCCTTCTGCTTTACAGACCAAGGCGGCGCCTATTGGGCGGAATGCTATTCTTGTTCACAGCCGCTCGAATGAGTACAAAAATAAAAAGACAGAAAAAGGCGCCCGTCCTGCCGAAAAAAGCAGGGCGGGCGCTTTTCGTTTTTGTTCGTAAAATAGGCGCGGAATCTTCAGCCGCAAACAGAAAAGCCGAACAATTGAGGAAACCCTCAGAAGTCTAGGCCGAAACCCTTCGCCGCGAGCGGCGGCGGGTTCGGCTTGTCCCCTCGCGCGATTGTGCCGAAAGCACTCCGGCGCGAACGCAGAGCGGGGGGATTCCAAAGGGGGCGCAGTCCTCCTTTGGCCAGTCTTTGCCTACTTTCTGCTGGGCAGAAAGTAGGGGCCCCGCGCGGCCTGCGAAGTGCCCCGCAGGGGTAAGCGCGTCGAAGAAATAAACTTAAAATTTTAAAAAAGGTCAAAAGGGTAAGGAAAGCCCGACTCTTAGGGCGCAAAAACGTCCTAGACCCGTTTTTACGCGTTTACGAGATTCTGCGGGTGTCCCTCCAAAAACGACCGCACGTTTTCGACCGCGATGTCCATCAGCCGCGCGCGGCTCTCCTTCGGCGCCCACGAGATGTGCGGTGTCACGAGGCAGTGAGGCTCTTTAAAGAGCGGGTTGTCCTCCCGCGGCGGCTCGACTTCGAGCACGTCTAACCCCGCGCCGGCAAGTTTCCCGCTTTGCAGGGCGGCAAGCAGCGCCCGCTCGTCGATCAGCGGCCCGCGCGATGTGTTTAAAACGAGCGCGCCCGTCTTCATCTGTGCGATCGTCTCGTCGCAAAGCAGGTGCTGTGTGTCCGGCAGAAGCGGGCAGTGCAGGCTCACGACGTCGCTCTCGCGCAAAAGGGTAGGGAGGTCTACCTTTTCGGCCGGCGGCGCGGCGGGCGCCTTTTCGTCATACGCCAACACCCGCATGCCGAACGCCGCCGCGAGTTTCCCGACGGCTTGCCCGATGCGCCCGTAGCCGATGATCCCGAACGTCTTGCCCGCAAGCTCGATGAGCGGCGTGTCCCAGAAGCAGAAATCTTCACACCGGCTCCATTTGCCCGCCTTGACGGCGCGGCTGTGGTCGCCGACATGGTGGCACAATTCCAAAAGCAGCGCCATCGTCATCTGCGCGACGGAATTCGTCGCATACGTCGGGATGTTGCTGACAAGGACCCCGTGCGCCCGTGCGGCGGCCGTGTCGATGACGTTGTAGCCCGTGGCCAATACGCCGATGTACTTTAATTCCGGCGAAAGCGCGTCGATCACAGCGCCCGATACGGGCGTCTTATTGACAAGCAGGATCTCGGCGCCTTTTGCACGGCGGAGGATCTCCTCGTCGCCGTCCCGAAACGGCGTGCGGTCATAGACCGTCAAGTCCCCGAGCGCTTCCAGGCCCGCCCAGCTCAAATCGCCGGGATTTTCCGTATAGCCGTCGAGTATCACGATTTTCAAAGCAAAGCGCCTCCTTTTTGTGCCTCTTCCCGCAGGGCCTGCACGCCGGCCCCGCCCGCGAGCAGAAGGCCCGCGTCGCTGTTCCAAAGCATGACCTGCATACCGCTTGCAAGCCACGGCTTGAGCGGCGCGGCCCCGCCGAAATGGACGCCGGAATACTTCCCGGCCGCCTTTGCCGCCGCGATGACGCGCTCGAACGCCGCGACGATTTCCGGCCGCGTGAACTGGTCGAGCACGCCGTAGTCCTGTGTCATGTCGTTCGGGCCGATGAACGCGACGTCGATGCCGTCAACCGAGAGGATCTCCTCGACGTGTTCGACGCCGGCGCGCGACTCGATCTGGCACATTAAGAGCGTCTCATCGTTTGCCTGCTGCATATAGGCCGGGCCGTCTACCTTCTGGAAATTCGTGTGCGGCCGCGAAAGCGATACGCCGCGGTGGCCGAGCGGCGCATATTTTGCGCAGTCGACGAGCATCTGTGCCTGTTCCTTCGATTCCGTGCTCGGCAGCAGGATGCCCTGGGCGCCCATTTCTAAAAATTTCAAGACGTGCTCGCGGCGCATTTCCGGAATGCGCACGAGTGCCGGCAGGCCGATGCCGCGGGATTCGGCCAGGATATTGGCGACTTCGCGGGTTGTAAACGAGCCGTGCTCACAGTCGATGATAAAGAAGTCAAATCCGCAGTTCTGTAAAAGCCGCGCGATGTCCGGCAGCGGGAACGTCGTGACCATCGTGCCGAAAATGCTTTTTCCCGCGCGCAGTTTTTGTTTTAACGAAACCATTTGTCGTTTCCCCTTTCTCATGGGTGTTTCGATCGTTTAAAGGGTGTCTAAATCGACGCTGTGTACGCAGCACAGCGGGGAATGGGCGAGCGCCTCCACTTCCTGCCGGGTCGGGAGCGCCGCGCCGATGGCGCCGCGGTGGCGGATGACGAGCGTGCCGGCGCTGTTGCAAAAGCCGGCGAGTTCTTCGAGCCCCATGCCCTCGCACAGCCCCACGCACAAAGCCGCCGCAAACGTATCGCCGGCGCCCGTCGGGTCGATGGGCGGCTCGTCGATGCCTTCCGCCACGGCCACGCGCCCGTCCATGCTCAAAATGGCGCCGTCTTTGTCGCGTGTCAAGGCGACCACGCGCGGCCCCATCGCGTGCAGTGCGCGCAGGACGTCCCCGATTTCCGTTTTGCCCGTGATCATCCGCCCCTCTTCCAGGGTCGGCGCCACGATATCCGCGTGCCGCACCGCCCACAGGAGCCGTTCGCGCGCGCCGTCGGCTGCGCAGAGCTCCGTGCGGATGTTCGGGTCGAACGAGACGAGCACATGCGCCTGCCGCGCGACCTCCACAAGCTTATAGCAGACCGCCCGCATCGGTTCGCTGAGCTCGAGGAGCATCCCCGGGAAATGGACCGCAAAGGCGCTTGCGAGGTACGATTCGTCGAGTTCTTCCGCCCGCAGCTTGCTGCCGATCGAATCTTTGCGGTAATATTGGTACCTGCGGCCTTCTTCCAGGTATTCGAGGAACGCGAGCCCGATCTGCCCCTCCTCGGCGCGGACCAGGCAGGATAAATCCACGCCCTGTTCCTCGAGCACGGTGACCGCCATGCGGCTTAAACTGTCGCAGCCTACTTTCCCCACAAAGCCGGATTCTGCGCCGAGCCGTGCCGCCGCACAGGCGAAAATGCCCGCGGAACCGCTGGCCGTCTTGATGACCGGCCCCGCATCCGCAATGCGCATGCCCGCTTTTCCGGGAACCAGGTCAATCAAAAGTTCCCCGACCGCCACAATTTTGCCGGGGCTGCGTGCGCGAACCGTCCGTTTTCTCTCTACTTCTGTCTGCACTGTCGATGGCTCCTTTCACAAGCAAGTTTATATTAGTAATAAATTCTAAATATCAATAAACTTATTAAGTGCAGTATACCGGAAAATTTGCGGTGTGTCAAGGGAATTCCAAGGATCTCACGTGAAATTCTTAAAAATTGACGAACGATTTCACGTTGACTTTCCCACGGAAAACGGGTATAATATTAGTATAATATTATTAAAGGGAGCGTCCATGCATATGAAAAAGCCAACTTCACAAGATGTGGCAAAATTGGCTGGTGTTTCACAGACCGCGGTTTCGCTGATTTTAAACCACAGCGATAAAATTTCCTTTAGCAGCGAGACGAAGGAGCGCGTCTTCGCCGCCGCGCAGCAGCTGCAGTATAAGCTCCCTGCACGCAAAAAGCAGGCCCCCAAAAATGCGAACCGCATGATCCTCATCCTCACGCCGACCCTGACAAACCCCTATTACGGCGAGCTCGTGCAGGTGGCGGAGGACGCCGCCAACGATTTTGGCTACCGGACGATTGTCTGCAACACGTTCCGCAAGCCGGATCTCGAAAAATTTTACCTGGACACGTTTTTGAACAGCCGCGTAGACGGCATCCTCTATACCTTTTTGCCGAGCTTTCCGCGCCTGATCGAGCAGATCTCCTCGACGACCCCGGCCGTGCTCATCGGCGAAAAAGAGCCGGACCTCTCCATCTGTTCCATCGAATTGAGCAATATCCACGCGGGCGCCATGATGACGGAGCATTTGTATCAGCTGGGGCACCGCCGCTTCGCGTTCTTTTCCACGCCCTTTAACAAGACGACGCTCGCCCGCGAGCAGCGCCTGGAGGGCATCCGCCAGAAGCTCAAGGAGCACGGGCTGCCGCAGGATGCGCTGGAAGTCGTTGTGGAGGACCGCCAGGTGGAGACGGATAGCCCCGCCGACGGCTGCCCGTATGAATACAGCGTCGGCCGGCAGCTCGCCGCCGAATTTTTGCAGCGCGGCAGCAAGGCGACGGCACTCATCGGCGTCAACGATATGACCGCGCTCGGCATTTTAAACGAATTGCAGGCGCAGGGGCTGCCGGTGCCGCAGGCGTATTCGGTGTGCGGGTTCGACAACATCTTTTCGGCGCGCATTACGCTGCCGGCTTTGACGACGATTGACCACCACCTGCATGCGCGCTGCCGTTCCGCCGTTGAAATGATCGTCGAGCAGCACAACCGTGCGGAGTCGGTGCCGGCGCCGCTCGTCAATAAGATCGAATACGCGCCGCAGCTGATTGTCCGCGGCTCGACGGGGCCGGCGCCGAAATAACCTTTCGTCCCCTTTCCGCATAAGATAGCGCGGAGGTGGAAGGGATGATGGAGATGCAGACGTATCACTGCCAGGACCCGGCGGAAAACCCGGTGCCGGCGTGGCTTGTCCGCCGCAAGGAGGCGGAACCGAAGCCGCAGGAGTCGGACCCGGTCGCGCGCTTTAAACAGGATCCGGACGCTTTTTTCCCGGATTTTATCAGTCAAAAAGGCGGCCGCTAAAAAAAGCGGTGCCCTTCCGTTTCGGAAAGGGCACCGCTTTTCCTTTTTGGGGGTTATGCCGTCATCTGCCGAAGCGCTTTTTGCGGTAGCCGTTTTTGCGGTCGCTTTCCAAAACTTCGGTGCAGGCCCACGCCGCGGGCTTGCCGTCAAAGAAGAGTGCGCCGTCCTCACGAAGGCCGGTCACTTTCTGCGGCACATCCCCCGCCGTAGCGGGCAGGTCCTTCCACGAAACGGTGCCGTCCCCGGAAACGGGGTCACTCCAAACCGAAAACACGACGCACGCGGCCTCGCCGCCGCAGCTGCGCTCCAGACGCAGGCGGCCGTCGCGGTATACATACACACAGTCGCGGAATTTCCACGGCCCCGGCCCCCGCTCATAGCGGCAGGCGGCCTTCCCCTTCGGCACGGGGTCCCCGCGCTGCAGGGCGGCAAGCTCCTCAGGTGTCACCATCGGGTGCGCCTCCTTTTAGATGCAGTATTTCTCCATATAGGCGTCCATCTTCGGCAGCAGCGCCTCATAGCTGCCATGTTCGGAAAGCCACGCGCGGATGTCGCGCACGGTTACGAGCGAATGGACCGTGATGCCGAACTCCTCCTGGACCTCCATGATTGCGGTCTTGCCGGGCGTCTGGCCGACCTCACAGCGGTTGACGGAGATGAACATGTCGCGGCACTGGATGTCGCCGCACGCGCGCAGGATCGGCATCGTCTCGCGCACGGCGGTGCCGGCGGTGATGACGTCCTCAATGATTGCGATGCGGTCGCCGTCTTTCGGGCGGTAGCCGACGAGGTTGCCGCCTTCGCCGTGGTCCTTGACCTCTTTGCGGTTAAAGAAATAGGGCTTGTCGAGGCCGTACTCGCGGTACAGCGAGGCCGCGCAGGCCGTGACGAGCGGGATGCCCTTGTACGCCGGGCCGAACAGCGCGTCGAAGCTTGCCCCCGTGTCGTGGACGAGTCGGGCGTAGAAGGTGCCGAGGCCCGCGACCTGGGCGCCGGTCTTATAGTTCCCGGTGTTGACGAAGTACGGCGTGTTGCGCCCGCTCTTCGTCACGAAATCGCCGAAGCGCAGCACGTCGGCGTCCATCATGAATTCAATAAATTTCTGCTTTTCTGCAGCCAGCATCTTGCGTCTCTCCTCCGGAAGATTTTGTTTGTTTCATTATACCGCACCGGGCGGGAGAATACAAATAAAAGCCTTTGCCCGGCGGCCCTTTTTTGCCTTTTTGGCGCGCGGGGCACATAGCGAAGGCAGCGGCACAGATTCAAAAAGGACACCGCCGCAAGGCCGGGCGTAAAATCCCGGAAGCGGTAAAAAAACAGGGCTCCCCTGAAACTTTTGGCGCCTGGGCGTCGTATCGTTTACGAAGGGCAAACAGGAAACCCTTTCGGGCCCGGGCGTTTCCTGCCCCTTGTGTAAAACACGTTGAATCCGCAAAAGAAAGGAGGCGAGGCCGCATGAAATCCGCAAACCTGCGCGATGAGGCCTTTATGGAGCACGCCATTTCCGAGTACGGCGACCTTGTGTACCGCATGGCCGTGCTGCACACCGGAAGCCGCGAGGACGCGAAGGATGTGTTCCAGGAGGTGTTTTTCAATCTCTTGCAGACCGATACCCCCTTTGCCTCCGAAGAGCATTTAAAAGCGTGGCTTTTGCGCGCCGTGCTGCACCGCAGCCGCGACCTGCTCGGCAGCGCGTACCGCCGCCACCGCGCCGACCTGCGCGAGGATCTCCCGTTTTCCGAGCCGGAAGACGCCGAATTGTGGGACGCCGTGCAGCGCCTCCCGCAGATGTACCGAGACATCATCCATTTGTATTATTTTGAGGGGTACGCGACCGGCGAGATCGCGGCGCTCCTCGGCAAAAAGCCCGCCACCGTGCGCACGCAGATGCGCCGGGCCCGGCAGGCACTTAAAAAACTTTTAGGAGGGACTTTTGATGAAACCGAACCGTTACCGCAAGATGGCCGAGCAGTTTCATGCAGAGGAACCGCTCAAAAATGAGACGCGGCAGAAGATCGCCGACGCGCGCCTGCGCCTTTCGCAGCCGAAAAAGCGCCGCCCGCGCTGGCAGCCCGTCGTTGCCTGCGCCTGCGCCCTCGCACTCGCGGTGGGGCTTTCCGTGATTCCGCGGCCGCAGGGCGTTTCGACGAGTGCGTCGGAAACTTCAAATAGTCAGAACACCTTGCTTGACGGATTTCTCTTGACGGCTTATGCCGCGGACGAAAACATTCAAGTTCCGGATAAAGCAAGTCATGATCTAGTTACGTTTGAAGGAAATGGTATCGGCGTTTGGAACGGGCCGTTTTACAGTGGATGCCTGTTCCAGATTGAGGGGCCGGACATCTCCACCGTTACACTTTCCATCGATAAAGGAAGTCTTTATCTCGAACATGATCTGGCTCGAAATCCGGACGGCTCTGATAATTCTTCGAAAGAACTTTTGCAGAATCCAGTCACGCTTTCTTTGCAAGAAGACACAGCCATCGGCTTTGCATTAGATCCGGAAACGTATGCCTCTATCCCGGAAGGCGGCGATTTAAAAGAGGGCTGGCACAATTGCCTCGACTATTTCAATGGTGCAACGCTGACGATGGCCATCACCTTTACGGATGGAACAACGCAGACGACGGAACATCACTTGAAAGCAGGCGGCTTAAAAGTAGATGAAAATTCCACAGGGAATGAGCGGGTGTTGCTTCCCGTTGAAGTTTCCAAAGAAGAACAAACTTCGACCCCTTACATTTACGCCATCTACGACGAAGACTTTGTCTCCTGACCTTCTTTTTCGTCTACACGCTTTTATACAATCCTTCCAGGCGCCGGTGCCCCCGGCGCCTCTTTTTTTGCCTTTGCCCGCATCTTCCGGAAACGAAACGGAGGGAAGGGCCCGATCGGATTCAAAAACGCGGGCGCCGGCTCCCTTTGGGAAACCGGCGCCCGCCATGTTCATCCGATGCGCGCAGGCGCATGGTTAAAGTTTAATACGAAAGCCCGAAATTCAGTTCATAATAATTCCCGGCTGCGTCGCGGTAGGCGTACGCTTTGCCGTTTTCGTCCTTTAGGGAATCGGGCATGTAGGCGTCCTTATTATAGCCCGGCACGTCGTTCGGGCTGACACAGACGCCCTGTGCGTTGACTTCGAGCACCGCATCCCCGCGCGGCAGCGTGATCGGCAGCTTGCCCACCGGGGCGAACCGGCCGCACAGCACGTCCCAGACCGCCTGCTGGTACGTGTCGAAACCCGCCGTCAGCGCGTCGGCGTATGGCTCCACGTTCCCGAGCTCCCACGCCAGCGTGAAGTTGACGTGAATGACCACCTTGCCGCCGCGGCCGCGCACGGCTTTTGCAATCTCCGCGATGCGGGAAGCGCCGGAAAGTGTCGTCTCCTTGTGCGTTTCCGCTTTCGGGCGGCCTTGGTTATCAACGTCGTGCACGACTTTGCCGTCGCAGATGTCAAGTTCCAAAAATCCCGGCGTCGCGCTGAAATACGCGCCCGAAGACGGCGAAACGAACAGAACTGCATAGTCGGCTTTGGCCGGGTCATCGGTCAGCGTCCGCTCTTTTCCGAGCGCCTCGCGCAGCGCGGCCGTTGCCGCCGCCGCGTCGCGTTCTTCTTTTGCGAACGCTTCGGCGTAAACCGTTTTCCCCGCGCATTTTTCGGGCGTCAAGGGCAGCGTGCCGTCGTTTTTGAGCAGCACGACGCTCTTGCGGTGCGCGTCCATCGCCTGGTCCCAATACGCCGGCTTCCCTGCGGTTTTGGCAGCCGCTTTTGCGTCGCGGTAGGGATTATCGAACATGCCCAGGCGGAACAGCTCCGTCAGCGTGCGCGTGACGGCCCGGTCGATCGATTCATCCGTCAGGACGAGCTCCTCTTTCGTAAAGCCTTCCGGCACCGGATGCGTGTCGTAGTAGCCGTTTTGGCTGCGCTCGTAGGCCTCGAGCCCCGCGTCGTTGTCGAACAGGCCGCTGATCAGGTCGACGCCGCTGTTTGTGACCGCAAAGCCGATGCGCTCCGGCACGTCGAGCATCTCCACGCCCCAGTCCATGTTGTGGAGAATGCCGGTGTCGGAATTGATATAGCCCGCAAAGCCCATCTGCTTGCGCAAAAGCCCATCGATCAGCGGCTTATTAAAGGCAAAACCATACGGCAGGAAATCGAGCGGCTTGCCGTCTTTGTCCTGTTGCGGTGCGCTCTTTTCCTTGGCCGGCTTTGCGTAGTACGGCATGATCGACGCCGCGCGGCAGTCAACTGCCGCCTGGAAGGCCGGCAGATGGTATTTCTGCAGGCTGCCTTCGGTCTGGTAGACGTTCCACTGGCCCATCTGATAGTGCGGGTCAAAGCCGTTTTCGCGCGCGCCGCCGCCCGGGAAATGCTTGACGGTCATCGCGACGCCGTCTTCCGTCACGCCGTCCGCGCTGCCCTGGATGCGCGGGATCAAGTGGCGGAAAATGTCGCAGATGAGCTGTGTGTCCTCGCCAAATGTGCCGAACGTGCGCTGCCAGCGCGGGTCCGTCATCGTGTCGGCCATGTACATGTAGCCCTTGCGCAGGCCCGCGGCGTTCCAGCAGTCGCGGATACAGTCGGCAAATTCGTCGGCAATATGGAGGCCGTCGCCCTTGACGGCCGCCGCAATCCCCAGCGTTCCCGGCCACGTCGGGAATACGCCGGCCGCGTCGTTCATGCCGTAAACGACTTCACCGTTTTCGTTTCGGGAATTCGACACCACTTCCACCGGGATAAAATGCGCGCATTCCTCGGCAACCTTCTGCAGCTGGTTTAAGTAGTCGGCCAGATCTTCCGCCGGCGGGTTCGCGCGCAGGATCAGATGGCGCGAAAACCATTCCTTTAACAGGGTAGAGGTGCCGGGCAGATGTTGGTCGCCGAAAATCGTGCGGCCGTGGAATTCGCCCTCGTCGAGTGTGCCGGATTCGTCGAGGACAACCTGCTTTTCTTCGTCGGCCTCGGCGCCGGATTTTGCGTTCTGGAATTTGCCCATGCGCCAGTCCGAAATGAACAGCTGCGCAATCTTTTCCTTGCGCGACAGGACCTTTACATACGCCGCGGCGCGCGTTTCCGGCGGCAGGCGCCAGTCATTGACGGCGGAAACTTCCCCGGAACCGTCGATATCCTTAAAATACTTTCCGTCCTGCTCGAGGATGTTTCGCGCGACCGTGCTCACGGTGGCGCCGTTTTCGTTGTGGTACACGCGGAAGCTGTCGGATGCTTTCTTTCCCATGATTTTTAGGACCTCCTTTAACTTTTTATTTGATTTATTCTATTTTATCACGTCCTATTTTTGAATTCTATAAAGTTTTTCAGTGGTTTCCGGAAAATTTTTGCTTTTCAAAAAGATTTTCGGCGAATCCCGCAAAAAGGCCAAAGCACCGGGTGCCGCGTCCGAAGAGGCAGCGCCCGGTGCTTTGTATCCATTTAGGAGAAATATGAGAAAAAACGTTTAATCAAGGGAAAGGGGGACCATCCGCTTTTCGTTGTACGACTGCAGGGCCGCCGTCAAAAGCAGATGGCTTTTGTGCGCCTCGTCGGGGGTAAAGCACGGGAACGCACAGGGCAGACCGCGCAGCTCGCTCGTAAAGGCGGCGAGCATCTGCAAAATGGAGTCCGAGAACCCGAATTCAAAAATGCCGCCCGTGATCACGGGAAACAGCGGCGCCTGCCCGACGACGAGCCGCGTCCACGCCTGTTTTTGCCCCATGGATTGGGTGAAATAGACGGCGTTTGGATCATCGGTCGTAAAGCGCGCAGACAGATTGATGCCGTCGATTTCGTATTCGACGGTGTTCGTACAGCCCGGCGCCATGCGTTTCATTTCAAACACCATCGGGAACACATCGCCGTTTTGGTCGTGCCCCTCGCAGGAAAGGATCGCGTTGTCCCACGTTTCGCAGGGGACGGGTGTGCCGTTGGGGCCGGGACGCGTTTTGACAAGGTTTGCAAGCTGCGCCCCGACCATATGCGGCAAAAGCCCGAGCCGGAACGGCAGATGCTGCGTGTGGATGCCGAGATCCCCCATGCAGCCGTAATCGCCGTTTTTGTCGCGCTGGCGTTTCCAGTTGATCGGCTTTTTTAAGTCCATGTCGGAGGAATGCTCGATCGCAAAGCGCGCTTCGATTACCTGCCCGAATGCGCCCGCCTGGAACCAGCGCACGATCTGCTGGACGGCCGGGTAATACGGGAATTCGCTCGAGCAGCGCACAAAAACGTCCGGGCGCTGCTGCATCGCAGATTGGATGGTTTCGAAGGCGGACAAATCCATGCCAAACGGCTTTTCCCCCAATAAATGTTTGCCGGACAGGATGATATCGCGGTAGACCTTCGCGTGCAGCGCGTGCGGCAGCGCGCAGTAAACGGCCTCGATTTCCGGATTTTGCAGCAGTTCGCGGTAATCGCGGTAAAAGGCGTGGACCGTCGGGATTTTCCGAAACCAGTTTAAGTTTTCTTCGGACGTGTCGCACGCGGCTACGATGACCGGGCGCGGCAGATCACCTAACAGGTGCGGCCAGCGCAGGGAAGCGGTCGCGAGTTCGCGCCCCATAAGGCCGCAGCCGATAAAGCCAAAGCGGACAGGTTTCATTTAAGCGCCCTCCTTTTTTGCGAGCGACCGCAGCGCGTCTTCAAAGTGCGAGAGGAGCACGTCGACCATCGTGGGCGTCGTAATCAACGGCAGCTTCGTCAAGGCAACGGGCGGGCAGTTCGGCTTATACGCCTGCGCGCTGATGTCGATGCACGCGTCGTTTAAGAAATGGCAGAACGCGACGGCGTCCTCTACCGTGAAAAAGCGCAGCGCGGTCATGTGCGCCTGCCCCTCCACGCCGGCGCAGACGTCCGGATAGCGTGCGGCGAGCGCTTTGGTCTGCTCCTCGTAATAATGGCCCGTTTCGGTGATCAGCGCGCCGTTTTCCTGCAGGAATTCGATCGTAATCAGATATACAAGGCTTGCGAGCTCTTCCTGGCCGTTTGTGACGAGCGCGCCGAATTGGTCGAGCGTGTCGAACGCCTTGCTGAAGAGGATGCGGCTTGCCGGATACTGCCCGCCGCCGAAGCCCTTGCCGATTGAGACGAAGTCGGGCTTTAACCCGTACTGGCGGAACAAGAACAGGCCCTCACACCAGGCGCAGGATTGGATTTCGTCGCATAAAACGGGCGTATCGGTTTCGCGGCAGGCTTTGTATGCGCTTTGCAGGAATTCCTCCGACAGCCGGATGCCGCCGTAATTCATCAGGATGATCTCATGGCAGAAACCGGCCGTCTTATACGGCGGCGTGTTGTAGCGCTGGAGGATTTCCCGGAATGCTTCGGGGTCGTTGATCGGCACGGGTACGACTTTATAGAGTTCGGCTTCTTCCGCTTTTTCCTCAAACGCCGGCCACAGGCCGCGCATCGTCTGCGCGAAAATCGTCGTGCCGTGGTAGCCGGCCGTAACGCCGCCCGCGCGGTCGGCCATCACAAGGAAGACGGGGATGCGGCCGGCGTAGGGGGCGGGGGTGCCGTTTAAGGAATAAAAGCGCGAGAGCATCATTTTGAGCGCCGCCTCAACGGCCAACGAACCTGTTTCCAGGTTAATGACACCGTTTAAAACGCCGGGCTCCTTTTTCTCAAGGACCGCGTTTAACGTTTCTTCGTCATCCGGCGCAAGGCCGTTGGCGGCGGCAACTAAGCGGCGCTCGAGCAGGCGCGTGATATAGCCGCGGGTGTTGTTGTGCGTTGCGTTCGGGATGCCGAGCTTTTTCGCGGATTCGACGAGCCGGTAGCCCGGAAAGCTGTGCCCGAGCGGGATGTGGTAGTGTTCGCTTTTGCCGGCAAAGTACAGTTTCCCGTTTTCGCCGATGCGGAAAGCGCCCAGGCCCCCCAGCGGGGAAGCGGGCGTGCGCTGTGCGGCGCGATAGGAGGCGCTCGGCGCGCCGACGCCTTCACAGGAAAATGGCGGCACGGCCTGCTTCCCGATTTGTGCCATCAGCACCTCCTGGCGTTCGGCGAAGGCGGGCGGGTAGAAGTCCACTTTTTCATTCGCGAGGGCCTCACAGGCGTCGAGCGATGCCCCGGTCAGGAAAGCATGGGCGCGGCAGACGGCTTTTAAATAGGCGCTCCCCAAAAGGTCCGAAAGCGAGCGCGATACGTTTTGCATCATGGAAATACCTCTTTCTTTTCAGTCGTATGGTCGGAAAATCGCTGCGGGATAAGATTGGAGAAGGCTTATAAGGCACAGAATTCGATGCCCAACAGGCTGCACAGAAGCCGGATGCGCGCTTCAAAGTCGCCCAAGACGATGACTTCGTGGTGCGTGCCGCCGAGAGAGAGCCATTTCGTTACGCATGCTTCCACGCCGCTTGCGGGCCTAAAGAATAGGTACGGCATGTCGCAGCTCGCAAGGCTGCAGTCGTCCAAGACTTCTCCTTTTGCAAATAAAAGCCGGAACCGCTCGCCGCCCAGATAGGCCAGGGACATCACGGCCGCTTTTCCGGGTTCCGGGCAGAAGATGGGCGTGGGCGGGTTCGAAAGGCCGCCTTCCAAAAAGACGCGGTCCATCAAAAACGGCTTGCGGTCGTGCCGGCACGTCTTCCAGTTCCCCTCGCCCGCGTGGCACAAAAGGATTGCTTTGCGCGCGAAATCCATCATGTACATTTCACTGAAGTTTGCTTCGCCGCATAGGGAAATCATGCACGCCATCCACATGGCGGCGGTCGCGTCGCCCTCGGCGGCGTAGCCGAACCCTTCGGCCATCAGGTTCGACGCGGCTAAAAACGGCAGCTGCGTAAAGCGGCCGTCCGCGCCGAATTCATCAAAATGCGCCGTATAGCCCGCAAAACCGCCGTCTATGAGGTATTGGCGGATGCCGAGGTACATGCGCACGGCCTCTTTGTGGCGCGCGGCCGGCATGGCGGGGTCGATCTCAAACAGCGTGCGCTCCGCTTCCATGCGCGCCTGGATTGCTTCCGGGGTGACTTCGTCGCAGTAGCGCTGCAGCGTGCCGATGGAATCATAGAAAAATTCCGGCCCGAGCTTGCGGAAAACCGCCATGTCGTCGGTCACAACGTCGCCCATGCCGGGGAGCTTGCCGATGATGCTGATTTTCATGCGGCGCATGGCCTGCTGTGTCCGTGCGGCTGCGGCAAAATCGGCGACAAATTTCGGGAAGGCTTCCCCCAGCCGGTTGCCGGCGAAGAATTGGCAGGGAATGCCGGCGCGCAAGAGAGCGTTGGCGTTATCCTGGGAACCGTGGATTCCCTGATTGACCGTCAGGTCCCATTCCCCAAAGGCCGGTGTCGCGGTCTGCTGCGGCTGGATTAAAGCCAGGGCCAGAGGCAGATGGTTTTCCTGCATGGCATGGACAAGGTACTGCCCCTGCGAATAGCTCAAAAGCAGGATCAGGATGCCGTCGAACGGCCCGGTGTTATATTGCGAGACAAGCGCCTCGATTTCCGCGCGGTTTTTTGCCGCGTGCGGGAACGTAAAATCGGCCGCATCGCGCAGGTCCTCCAAAACGCTGCGTACATATGCCTCCTGGCTCTCGGTGATCCCCGGGAACAGGGGCTCGTATCCTTCGAGCATCAGGGCGAGGACGCCTAAGCGGGGCTTGGAAGATGGTTGCATAAGAAAACTCCTTTCACGTTTATTTTTAAAAGGGATCCTCCTTGTGGATAGATCAATGGATGGATCAAATGTATAAGGGCTTTACGGCCTGATACAGCGCATGAAAACGCGCGAGCGGTTTTTGATAGCGCAGAACCGCCTCTGCGTCCGGGGAAAAACAGGCGGCCGGCTCCTTTTTGGACACTTCGGGAGCGGCAAGCCACCCGTTTCCCCATGCGGCCAGCAGGGCAGCGCCCTGCGCGGAGGCTTCCCTGCAGGCAGGGACAAAGAGCGTGCGGCCGCAGACGTCCGCCTTGATTTGCTGCCACACCCGGCTTTTCGCGCCGCCGCCCAGCGAGTAGAGCGCTTTGCAGGGGCAGGAAAGCGCCTCTAAAAGCGTCAGGAAATCGGAGAGCAGGAACGCGACCGATTCCATCACGGCGCGGGCAAATGCGGCGCGGCCGGTGGAAAGGGTGGCGCCGAAAAAGGCGGCTTTTGCCTGCGGGCAGAAATCCGGGTCCACACTGCCGGAAAGATAGGGCAAAAACGTGACCCCGCCGCTGCCGGGCCCGACCGACTCCGCCAAGGCGTCGAGGTGCCTGTAGGCGTCCTTTTCGGGAAGATCCCGGCAGAATTCGTCGCGGAACCATTTTAAGGCCATGCCGGCCGTGTTTCCGATCGGCAGGTACAAAAAACGCCCGCGCACGGCGTGCCGGTAAATGGTCACATGGTGCGCTTTTGCAAAGACGGGAGCTTCCGTGCAGGCGGCCGCAACCAGAGCGGTCCCCGTCGTCTCCGTGATCGTGCCCGGCGTAAGCCCGCCGGCGGAGAGTGCGGCGGCCGTCTGGTCCATTGCGCCCGTAAACACGGGGATGCCCGCGGGCAGCCCCAAAAACCGCGCGGCATTGGGGAGAAGCACGCCCGCTTTTTCACCGCTTTCGAGGCAGTCGGGCAGCATTGAGCGCGGGATGCCGGCCCACTGTAATGCGTCTTCCCAGAAATCGTCCGTTTGCAGGGAAAAGTAGCCCGTCGACGTCTGCAAAGAGCGTTCGCTTAGGAAGTTCCCGGTCAAAAAGAAGAGCAGGTAATCCTCTAAAAGCAGGAATTTATACGTTTTCGAAAAGACGTCGGGCAGCGTTTGGCGAATCCATAGGAGCTTTGCGAGCGGCAGCGCGCCGCTTGGCGCCGGCAGGCCCGTTGTTTCATAAAACGTCTGTTCCGGGAAAGTGGCGCCCAAGGCCGCGGCTTCCTTTGCCGCACGGGCGTCGAGCCAGACGAGAAACGGATGCAGCGGCTCGCCCGTGCGGTCGACGGGGACGAGCGTTTCCCCCTGTGTGCTCAGGCCGATGGCCGCCACGGCAAAGCCTTCCGCCTGCGCTAGGGCGGCGGTTACCCCGCGGCGCATCGCAAAAAGGTAGGTGTTGGCGTCTACTTCTGCGCAAGGGCCGGCGGTTTGCAGCGGATACTCCTGCACGCTGCATGCGAGCAGCGATAAATCCGGCGAAAACAGGCACACTTTGATGGACGTTGTTCCCACGTCAAACACGGCGATGCACGGCTTTTTCATGGGCATCACGCCTTTCCGTCGCTGCCAAACACACGGATTAAGCGCATCGTTTCCGCTTTGACCGCCTCGATGGCAGAGGGCATGAGTTCAAATGCGCCCGACGTGGCCGTAAACTGTGCGTGCGCAGCGCGTGCCGCCGCCAGGTTCAAGGAGGTAAAAATATTGATTTTTGAAATACCGCCCGCGATGCACGCACGGAAATCCTCGTCGGACAGGCCGCTGCCGCCATGCAGCACGAGCGGCGTTTCGCACGCGGCCGAGACGCGGGACAGGACATCCAAATTGAGCTGCGGTGCCTCCCGATAAACCCCGTGCGCCGTGCCGATCGCGATGGCCAGCGCGTCGCAGCCGCTCTGTTCGGCAAAGGTGAGCGCTTCTTCGGGCTGCGTGTAAATGCTTTTTGAAAGAGCGTCTTCTGCCGAGCCGTTTGAGCCGACGTGGCCGATCTCCGCTTCGACGCTGCAGCCGGCCGCGTGCGCGATTTTGACGAGCCGCGCGGTTTCCCGCGCGTTTTCCGCAAACGGCCGCATGCTGCCGTCGTACATGACGGACGTAAAGCCGAGGGAAATCGCTTCCTCGACGAGCGCCGGCGTAAATCCATGGTCAAAGTGCAGCGCAACGGGCACGCGCGCGCGGCGCGCGGGGCCCAGCATCATATCGGCGTAATCGGCCAGGGAAGCGGGACCTAACAGGCTTTCGGCGGGCCCAATGATGACCGGTGCGTTTAAGGCTTCGGCCGCCTCGAGGATGCCGGCCGTCATTTCCAGCGTTACGCAGTTAAATAGGCCCACCGCATAGCCTTTTTTCCGCGTGTCGCGCAAAATTTCAGAAAGGGTTACGAGCATTGCAAATCCTCCTTTTCTGTGGGGAATACTTCCTTAATAAAAGATGGGAACGGGGCGCCTTTCGGCAGCGGCCTTTCGGGCGGCAAGGCAGCAGGCGGCGCTTTTGAGGCCTGCTAAAAGGTCCGACTGGGCCGGCTGCCCGTTGAGCACGCGCAAAAAGTCGAGCGCCAGCCCCTCGTCGCCGCCAAAATGCATGCCGGCCGGAAACGTGAATTGATGGGTGATCGTCTGCGGGGTTAAGTAGGGGTCCTCGCGGATTGTGGCGCTGTAAAAGTCGAACTCCACGCTCCCTTTCGTGCCAATGAGGCGTGCGCCGCGCCGGCCGGCGTTCTTTTTGACGATGAAATTCTGGCTGTAACTCCACAGTGCGCCGGATTTTGTCGTGAAGATCGCACAGGCACCGTCTTCGTTGCCCGTGTCCTCGGCAAAGCAGCAGCAGTCACCCTGCACCTCTTCCTTTAAAAGGTGAGAAACAACGTAGCTGCTTTCCGTGCAGGTGTGGTACTCCGGACAATCCGGGCAGTGCAGGCCCTTTGGACGGTCGCCGCGAAAATGAAGCTTTTCGGTGGCGGCAAATGCGGAAATCGGCTCATCCCCGGTCAAAAAGCGGATGTAATCGATGTCGTGCGTCGCTTTCTGCAAAAAGAGCCCGCCGGTTTCCGTTGGGTCGCGGTACCAGCTGTGGTAGTACACGCTGCCGTAAGGGACGTTGTTGACCGCCTGTACCATTGTAATGCGCCCGAGCGCGCCGCTCTCCACAATGCGGCGCACCTCCTGCACGATCGGCGAGAGGCGCAGCGGGAAGCTGACGACGACACGGTCCGCCTGGGAGGCGCCCGCTTCCTTTAAGGATGCGTACTGCGCTTCGCTGATGCAGACGGGCTTTTCCAGAAAGAGCGGCAGCCCCCGCTTTAGGACCGCGCACGCGAGCGGCGTATGCAGCGAACAGCGCGTCGCCAGAATGACGCCGTCGAGCGCTTCCCCATCCAGCATGGCCTGTGCGTCCGGATAGTACCGCGTATGGGCAAAATAGGGGTCTTCGGCGACTTCCTTTTGAATCTCTTTTGCGCGCGGGTCTGCAATAGCGGCTACGGTGATGTCCGCCTCCAGCGCGGCAAATGCCCGCATCAAGACACTTGCGCGCAGGCCGTAGCCGATAAAACCAATCCGTTTCATTTGTTGGCGCCTCCTTAAAATCCTAGGACGTTTTCAATTGCCAAAAAGTCCAATAAATTAGCTAATAGGTTTTCTTCGCAATCTTCGAAGTCTTGCAAAAGCTGCGCGAAAATTAGAAAAGTAATATTACTTTATTATTAGTAAACAAAAGTCGCGCGGCAATCCAAAAATCTTCGAATAAAATTGCGAGATTCATCAAAAAACCGCTTGACATCCCGCAAAATTATTGATATAGTGTGATTGCGAAGAAAACTTCCACAGATATTATGCTACAGTTCCCAGCAGAAAGTCAAGAGGAAGTACGAAAAAATCTCGCTAAATCAAGTTAAAAGATTAGTAATATTTAGAAAGGAAGGGGTTTTATGATCGGCCGGTCAATCACCGCCGCCCGCCCGCCCCGGCACGTCGGGAAATGGGAGCGGTTCCTCATCTACATGCGCAAATATTGGTTTATTTATCTGCTGGTTCTGCCGGGACTTATCTGTATGATCGTCTTTAATTATGGGACGATGTATGGCATCCAGCTGGCGTTTAAGGATTATTCGCCGCGGCTCGGCGTGTGGGGCAGCCCGTGGGTAGGCTTCACACATTTTCAGGAAATGATACAGGACCCGAGCTTTATCCGCGCATTTCAGAACACGGTCATTATCAATGTTTATAAGATCGCGTTCGGCTTTACGTTTAATGTGTTTTTGGCGCTGTTTATCAATGAGATCAAGCGCAAAAAGGTCAAAAGCGTCGTGCAGACCTGCGTATATCTTCCGTATTTTCTGTCGTGGGTCATTTTCGCGGGTCTGATTCAGGTATTTCTGGAGTATCCCAGCGCGTCGGATTTGGGCGGTGTTGTCAACCAGGTCATCCAATCGCTCGGCGGGCAGCCGGTTGATTTCCTAAAAGAGCCGTCAATGTTCCGCGGGATCCTAACGATCAGCAACATTATTAAGACGGCGGGGTATTCTTCGATTGTCTATTTTGCGGCGATGGCGGGCATTAGCCCGACACTTTACGAGTCGGCCGCAATCGACGGCGCAAACCGCAAGGATATGATGTTCCACATTACGCTGCCGCGCATCTTGCCGAGCGTCGCGATCATGCTGATTTTGGAGCTTTCGGGCCTGTTCGCTTCGAACTTTGACCAGGTTTATAACCTTTACAGCAACTACGTGCTCTCGACCGGCGACGTGCTTTCAACGTATATCTACCGCATCAGTCTGGGCGGCGGCACCGAGTACGAACTCTCCACGGCGATGAACTTCGTGCTGAATTTGGGCGGCCTGATTGTGGTCTTGATTGCAAACAAATTTGTCGAAAAGCTCGATGTGCAGGGCATTTTCTAAAGGAGGGATCTTTTCTATGAAACGAAATCGTTCGAAAAAGCCCTCCGTAGGGCGGCGGACGATGCTGGGGCGCCTGGGGTTTAACTTCTATGATATTTTTATCTATGCGTTCTGCATCCTGTTTGCACTGGTGTGCGTGTACCCGATGTGGTATGTGTTCGTCGCGAGCGTGACGCCCTATGAAGAATATATCAAGGGCGGGCTGATGCTGTGGCCGCGCGGCGGGGTTGATTTCCAGTACTATATCGCAATTTTCAGCACGAAAAGCTTTTTAAATAGCCTCTGGATTTCGGTCAGCAAGACCGTTCTGGCGACCGTCCTCTCCGTGCTGGTTACGTCGACGATGGCGTACGCCGTCAGCAAGACGCATGTGCGCGGCATGAAGGTCATTAACGCCTTGGTGGTGTTTAACCTGTTCTTTACCGGCGGCCTGATCCCGCAGTACATGCTGTATCAGGATTTGGGGCTTCTGCGCTCCTACTGGGTGATGGTGATCCCCGGCGCGCTGAATATCACGTATTTTGTCATCATGCGCAATTACTTCACGTATTCGGTCCCGAAGGAACTCGAAGAGGCGGCGCGCTTGGACGGCTGCACGGATGTGGGGCTTTTCTTCCGCATCGTCATGCCCGTGTCGAAGGCGATGGTTGCGGCGGTCACGCTGTTTATCGCCGTCATCAACTGGAACGATTACTATAACTACATGATGTTTATCGGGAACAAGACGGAGCTGCAGCCGTTTGCGTGGATCCTTCGCCGGATGCTTGTGGATCAGTCGATGATGAATACGGTCCGCAACGGTGCGGCGAGCCTCGGGCTGCAGACGCCGCCGCCGATGGCGCTGCGCATGGCGACAATTATCTGCGCAATGGTGCCGATTCTGTGTGTCTATCCGTTCTTGCAAAAATATTTTACAAGCGGCATCACACTCGGTGCGGTTAAGGAATGAGCAAAGCACATCCATTTTTTAGGGAGACAATTTTTGGCAAACCCCCGGAAACGGGATTTAAAAAACAGGATTTTTGAGATGAAACAAAGGAGGATTTCCGATGAAGAAGCAAAAGCGAATGCTCGCGATGTGTCTGGCAGCAGCAGTGGCGGTTAGTATGGCCGTTTCCGCGTGCGGCGGCGACACGGCATCCAGCGCCACGGCGTCCGGTGCCGCGTCCGGTACTGCAAGCGGCACAGCGGCGACCAATGCAGACCGGGAAACGGTCAACATCCGCTTTGCCCAGTATGGCAACAGCGTTGACGACGTCGCGGGTATGGAAAACGACCCGGTGAAGAAAGCCATTGAGGAAGCCGTCAACATCACGCTCGAGTACGATACGGGCACGGAGGGCTTCGACGACCGCATGCAGAACGAGCTCTTTACAGGCGGCGCCGCGGACCTGTTCCCCACGTGGGGCGAGTCGGAGAAGATTTCCAGCTGGGTAGAGGACGGCCTGGTCGTCAACCTTTCGGAGATTGTCAATGCCGACCCCGACCGCTATCCGACGCTTTATAAGATCTTCAACAGCGACGAATACAAGATGTATAACGAACTGTATACCGGCGACCCCGACAGCACCTACGCGATCTACGGGATTTCCGCTTACGCCGAGCCGAGCTTCTCGGGCGTGCCGGTCTACAATTCGGCGATTCTCGAAGAGGTCAACGGCGGCAAAGTCCCCGCAACGGTCGACGAGTTTATCGACTACACAGAGGCCTGCGCGAAAGCCGGCTACGTCGGCTGGTGGCCGAGAAACGACAAACTGACGAACTGGCAGCAGATTGACATGACGGTTGCGCGCCCGCAGGGCACGACGATTATGCCGCCGACCGGCGACGCGTGGAACGGCTTCGTGCTTTCCGGGAAACTCGGCACGGATTCGGAAAAGTGGACGCTTGCGACCGTCAGCGACGAGAGCAAGGAAGTGGTCCGCCAGCTGCACGAGATGTATGAAGCGGGCGCGCTCGACAGCGGCATCGGCGTCAAGAGCGATTTCGACGACGCGTATGCGGAATTCGGCGCGGGCAACCTCGCGAGCGCGGATTTCGGCTTCGGCTATCCCTCGCAGTTTAAGGACTTCTACAACAATCCCTGGCTTGCCTCCAATCCGGACGGCCAGCTTTCGGATTTGACGCTCGGCACCGCCTTAACGGAAGACGGCAATTATTCGAAGACGTATTCGACCGGCACGTGGGTGGGCAGCCATTACTTCATCCCGACCAGCTGCGAGAACCCGGACCGTGTGCTTGACCTTGTCGAATTTGTCGCGAGCACCGAGGGCCAGGACCTTCTGCACAATACGGAAAATTACGTCTACCGCGACGACCAGGGCGCCGACTACTGGAATGCCGCAACGGCACCGTACGGCTACGGCGACGGCCGCTGCAAGTACGTGTGGTTCAGCTACATGTTCAGCGGCACGGAATACGAAGTCAATTTTGCCGACAACGATTGGTGGGAGGCCGTGTCCAACCCGATTGACAACAGCGAACACTGGGCGACGGAATCCGACCAGGCGGCGATCGAGTACGCCAGAGGCGTCGTTTCCGAGTTCCGTGACGAAGTCAATGTGACGCTGCCGACGTACTACAACATGATCTCCCTGTCTTCGGACGCGGAAGAGATCCGCACGAAGCTGACCAATACGACGAACGAGTATTTGAGCCAGATGCTCGGCGGCCAGCTCGATATCGACGAAAGCTGGGACGATTATGTCGCGGCCTATGAGCAAGACGGTGCGGCCGAACTCGAGCAGATGGTCAATGACGCCATTGCCACCGCGCGCGAGACGTACGGCGAATAAAGCCGGAGCTTTACGGCGATTCCTCTGTCAGCACAAAGCGAACAGCTTTGAGGGAATATATTGTAAATCATTTAAAAGGAGGAGCTTTTTAAAATGGCACAAAAACTCAGCGATCCCTCCGGCCGCGGCCGGGTAGAGGGGTATAAGGTAATTTTCCCGCAGATGCAGCATCCGTACACGGAGGCGGAAATCCAGGCGGTTGTCAACGTCATGCGCAATGCGGAAGGGCAGACGCAGGGCAAGTATCTCGAACAGTTCGAGAAGGACTTTGCGAAATTTGTCGGCGCAAAATATGCGTTCGGCGTCAACACCTGCACGAATGCGTTGAAGCTCGCGGCAATCTTCTGCCACATCCAGCCCGGCGACGAGGTGATCGTGCCGGCGTATACGTACTGCGCTTCCGCCATCCCGTTCGGCGACCTCGGCGCGAAAATCGTCTGGGCGGACATCAATCCCGATACGTGGACGATTGACCCCGACGACTTCGAGCGCAAGATTACGCCGCGTACCAAGGCGGTCGTAGCGGTCCATCTTTTGGGCATTCCGTGCGATATGAAGCGCATTATGCCGATTGCAAGAAAGCACGGCGTTAAGGTCGTTGAGGACTGCGCGCAGGCGCTCGACTGCCGCATCGACGGCCAGCATGTGGGCACGTTCGGCGACTTCGGATGCTTTAGCTTCCACGCGGCAAAGACGATGACGACTTTGGGCGAAGGCGGCATGTTCGTGTGTCAGGACGACCAGATTGCCCACAATGTCCCGGGCATCCGCCACAACGGCCTGTGCGCGTTTGAAGGCGAGCGCGAGCGGTATTGGGTCCCGGCGATGAGCAATGTCGACGAATTCCTGGAGGACCGCTGGCCGCAGAACTTCTGCATCGGCGAGGCGCAGTGCGCATTGGGTTCGGAGCAGCTCAAGAGCGTCATTGCGAACAACGAGATTTTGATCGACCAGGACCGCCGCATCCGCGAATGGCTCAAAGACGTGCCGGAAATCTCGTTCCCGAAGGTCGTTGAAGGCGGCCGTTACGTGGTACATCAGTACGTTTTGCACTACGACGGCAGCAAGTACGGCAAGACCCGCGACGATTTGCTCGACCTTTTGACGAAGAAGTACGGTGTGCGCGCGATTGTCCAGTATTATCCGCTGTACCGTTACCCGCTGTTCCAGAAGAAGGGCTGCGGCGCGTATGACTGCCCGGTGCTCGACAAGTGGTGGGACAACTCCTTCTCGTTCCCGTGGTGGTGCGGCATTGACGACGAGAGCATGGAGATCATGTGTGATGGTCTGATCCACGCGGTGGAAGATCTGAGAAACGAAGCGTAAACGAAACAAAAACGGAGCAGCCGAAGGGAAAATGGTCTGACAAAGCGGGCCCTTCGGCCGCTTCTGTTGTTCCCAGTAAAAAGGAGGGGTTCAAAATGCAGGTAACCGGTGGTGTTTTGGCGCCGCTTGTAAACCCGTGCCGGGAGGATGACAGCCTCGATTTTCCGGCGCTGGAAGCGCAGCTTTCGCGGCTGCTCGATTCGAAGGTAGACGGGATTTACCTCAACGGCGGCACGGGCGATGCCGCAAACCTTACCCAGGAGGAGCGGCTGCGGATTGCCGCCTATGCGGTGCCGCGCCTGCGGGCACGGCAAAAATGCGCCGTTGTGCAGGTCGGGCAGACCAGTTTGCGCTGTGCGCTGGCGCTCACGGAGCAGGCGGCGGCGCTGCATGCGGACGCCGTGGCGAGTGTGCCGCCGCAGAAGGATTTTGCGCAGGTGCGTTCCTATTATGAGGCGCTGACGCAGGTGGGCGTGCCGGTGCTGGTCTACTACATTCCCGGCATGACAGGGAAGGCGGCTTCCTATGAGGAACTGTGCGAGCTGTTGCGCTTGCCGGGCGTTTTGGGCATCAAAGTCAGCGACTGGAATTTGTTCCTTGTGCGCCGCCTAAAGCGTGCCTTTCCCGAAAAAGTCGTGTTTGAAGGGCTCGACGAGCTTTTGCTGCCGGGCATCCTTTACGGCGCGGACGGCTGCATCGGCACATGGGTGAATTTGCTGCCGGATTTTTATGCGACCGTTTTTGCACACGCCAAAAACGGGGAGGTAGAGGCGGTCCTGCCCCTGACGCAGCGGTTTGCGGCGTTTCTCACGCTTGCGTGGGACTACGGCGTGCTGAATACGTTTGAAGAGCTCATGTGCGCGAAGGGCTTTGCCCGGCGGTGCTTCCGAAAGCCCGGCACCTGGACGCCCGGCAGTGTGCCGCCGGACGTGCTTCAAAAGCTCTTTGCGGAGCTTTCTGCGCTCGAAGAGATGGCAAAAGCCCTTTCCTGAAAAAGAAAAAGCAAAACAAAGATTGGATGCCCATTCGGGCAAACGAAAGGAGTGTTTTTTACGATGCAGTACGCGAAAATTCCCGGACTCGAACAGGAAGTCAGCCGCATTTGCCTGGGTACGATGACGTTTGGCAGCCCCGTCGCGGAGGCGGACGCCGTCAAACTCATTGCGTATGCAAAAGAAGAGCACGGCATCAATTTTATCGACACCGCAAACATGTACGAGGGCTATAACCGGTTTGCGGGAAGCGCGGGCGGTGTTGCCGAAGAGATCGTCGGCCGCGCCGTACACGGCCGCCGCGCGGAATTTGTGCTGGCGACGAAGGTCGGCATGAAAGTCGGGCAGGCCCCGGAAGACGAGGGGACGAGCCCTAAGGCCATCGCCGCGCAGCTGCGCCGCAGCTTACAGCGCATGGGCACGGATTACGTAGATATTTATTACCTGCACTGCTACGATGCAAGCACGCCGCCGCAGGAAATCGTGCGCGCCATTGCCAAGGAATTAAAGGCGGGCACGATCCGTGCATGGGGCGTCAGCAACTATACGGCCCCGCAGCTGCAGGCGCTTTTGGATGCCGCGAACGAAGAAAACGTGCCGGCGCCGGCTTTGTGCCAGCCCCAGCTGAATCTTTTGAATCAGGAGGCGCTGCGGGCGCTTTTGCCCCTTTGTGCGAAAGCGGGCATCGGCGTCGTGCCGTACCAGGTGCTGCAGGGCGGCATTCTGACCGGGAAATACCACAAAGGTGCCGCGGCGCCTGCGGGCAGCCGCCTGGCGGAAAAGCCGGAATGGGTAAAGCCTTTGACCGACGACGTTTATAAAACCTTAGCCGCTTGTGAGCAGGCCGCGCAGCAGGAGGGCATTTCGATGACGCAGTACGCGCTGCGCTGGGCACTGCGGCAGCAGGGCGTGGTCAGTGCGTTGATCGGCGTCAAGCGCGCTTCACAGATTGACGAAGCCGCTTATGCGGTGGCGCCGTGAGCACGGGGAAGGAAATCCCCTGGCGCGGGGAATTTGCAGAAACAATCCTCTATGCGCCGAAAACGGAACCGGGATTCGTGGCCTGGGCGGCCGCGTGGGAATATGGGGACGGGCGTGTCGGCGTCTGCTTTGATGAGATTCAAAACGTGCCGGACCCCGCGCATGTGCCGCCAAAACTCGAATACGCGGAGGCGGCCGGCGTACCGGTTTCCTACGAGAGCGTCGAAGTGGGAAGCGCAGCACTGACGCGCTTTCGTGTCTATATGGCGTCAAAGGACGGCAGGAATTTCTCGGAAACCGGCCGGTGCCGGCGGGAGGAAGGTTCCTTTTGCACGATTGGCTTTCCGGATGGCCGCTTAGTGGGGTATGACGTACCGCGGCGCGACGCGGACGGCTGTGCTTGGAGCACCTTTATCGCCGTGCGCGAAAGCCTCGACGGCGGCACCACCTGGGTCGAGCGCGGCCGGCTTTTAGAAGGCTGCGCGCCGTATCTGTGGCGCGTGCGAAAGCTTCCGAGCGGGAAAATTTTGCTGCTTGCCTCCCTGTACGGTACGCCGTGGGGGCCGGGGCGGGCGCGTCCCACGCGCAACACGACGCTGCCCGAAGAGGATTATGTCGGGAAAATCCAGACATTTTTCATGGAAAGCCGGGACGGCATTGCGTTTTCGGGCCCGCATTATATCCTGCCGGGCCTCGATGCGCATGAATTCGATGTTGCCGAGTATCCGGATGGGCGGCTGCTGTTTTTAGCGGGCGATGTCCAGGGCACGAAGGTGGGGCGGCAGTTTGTCGCGTTTCAAAACGGCCGGTGGATTAACGGCCCCGTGCTGCCGATCCATACGGGCGCGCCGCCGTCGCCGGGCGAGAACCCGCAGGGCGGCTTTTTGCCGGAAACGTTTGTGTACATGCAAAACAGCGGTGCCCTGCTCGGTTACCGGCGCAACTGCGGCTGGTCGATTTCAAGTGACGACGGCGCAAACTGGGCGCGCGTCCAGCCGCCAAACGAGGAGAGAAAACTCTACCAGCCGATGCTCCTGCTTTTACCGGACGGCACGGCGCTGCTTTTTGGCCATGCCGGCGGTGACCAGGCGTTTGGGGAAGCAAAGATGTGCATGTATATCGAGCGCGCGGTCCCCGAAAGCGTTTCCTTGTTAAAAAAGCCCGCGTGCCTTTCTTTGCGGCGGTGTTTGTCCGAAGACGGCAGCCAGTACGAAAACGTATTTGCGGCAAGGCTCACCGCAAATGGAGAGCCCTTAGCGGGCAGGTGCGTGCGTTTCCGCTTTACAACGTATTGGAACGAGGACGGCAGTGTCAATCAAGCGCCGCAGGCGAAAGCGCCGCTGCAGGTTTCGGCCGTAACGGACGCGGACGGCTGTGCGAAAGCGGCGGCGGATGTCTATGACCATCGCGCGGATATCCATTTGAGTTATACGGCCGACTGCGTGTTTTCGGGGGACGCGGAAACGCTGCCGTGCGAAAGCCCGAAAATGACGGTGCTGGCATTGACGCCGAAACGGCGCTGCCCGTATCCGTACGAGGCCTATTTTGCGGGCGGGGTCTTATACCTTTCACCGGATTTTTTGCAGGCGTTTCCCTATGCCGTTTATGTGCTCAAGCAGCACCTCGGCGAGCGCCGCGTGCCGGTGGAAAACCTGGGGCGCGAGGCCGCGCTGCGCCTATGCGCGTGCGGCGCCGCACAGGAAAAGGAAGGCAGCTTTTTCTGGATTTCCAGTGTCCATGCGCCGTCCCCCTTGGCCGATGTCTGCGCCATGACGGCGGGAGAGTGGTATGTGTAAGGCAGCAAAAAGAAAACGTACAGGACACTGATCCTGGACGGTGCGGAGAAAGGAGCCTAGAAGATACGATGGAATTTGGGGTCACGATTACAAGCGGAGCGTCCAACTGGCAGATTTTCAGCCGGCGCGCGGATGGCACAGCGGAAATTTCCGTGCAGGGGCGGTATTTCCCCGTGCGCCTTTCGCAGGAACTGCCGCTTTCCTTTACGCGCATAGAGGGCGTTTCGGCGATTGTCAAGGCGCGCATCGCGCTTGAGCGCACGGGCGAAGATGTGGTGCCGTGGACCGTGTGCGAGCTTTTTGGGGAAAACGAGTGGCGCGTGACGTTTTCGCACGTCCCGCAGGGCGGTTTATACCGGATTGAGACATATATGGAATACACGGGCTGGGACGGCCTTTCCTGCACACGCGGGGATATGGTCCATCACATCGGCGTGGGGGATGTGTATTTGATTGCCGGGCAGAGCAATGCCGCCGGCCGCGCGAAAGGGCCCGTGGAGGATGCGCCCGACCTTCTGGTGCACGTGTTCCGTACAAGCGGCGCGTGGGATTTGGCGACTCATCCGCTCGGTGAGACGACGGGCGCGAAATTTGTGGGCCATTACGAAAACCATAACCCGGGCCACAGCCCGTGGACATCGTTTGGAAAGCGGTTGGCGCGCGAGCTCGGCTATCCGGTGGGGCTTGTGCCATGCGCTTACGGCGGCGCGCCGCTGCGCTGGTGGAACCCGGCGGAAAACGGCGCCTTGTTTCAAAACCTGCTCGCCATGAGCCATGCCGCCTGCGAAAAGCCGAAAGGCGTGCTTTGGATTCAGGGCGAAGCGGAAGGCTATGAACAGAGCGCGGAAACGTATTTGCCTCGTTTTAAAAATTTCGTAAAAGAACTGCGCAAGGCGTTTGATGCGCCGGCCCTGCCCGTCTTGACGGTACAGATTAACCGCTGCTATGAAGCGCCCAATGAGGCGCTCGACCGCCAGTGGGGCATTGTGCGCGAGGCACAGCGGCAGGCGGCGCGGGAAATCCCCGGGGTTACCGTCGTGCCGTCCGCGGACCTTGCCGCCTATGACTTTATCCACAATGCCGCCGAGAGCAACCTCGTGATTGGCGAGCGCTGCGCGCGTGCGGCGTTGGCGACTGTTTATGGCCGGCCGTTGGATTGGGAAGCGCCCGAAGTGGAGAAAGCCGAAAAGACGGCGCCCGACGCCGTGCGGCTGACGTTTTCCCGCATCCGCAATTGGCTGAACCCCTACGAAGTGCCGGCGGCGCTTTTGCCGTTTGACGCCGAGGATGGGGAAGGACTGTGCCATCCCGTGCGCTACGAGGTGGGGCGCGACACGCTGACGCTTTCTTTCCCGCGGCCCCTGCAGGAAAAGGCCGTTTTGCACGGCGCGTGGCGCATGTATCCGGGCCCGGCAATCCCATGCGACTGTATGCGTATGCCGATGCTTTCGTTTTACGGCCTTGCAATTGTGGAAAAGGGGGAGGGATCAACGTGAAGCCGCCGTTTCTCTACACGTTCCGTTTCTGCTGCGATCCGGGGTTTCGCGAAGAGGAGGAACTCGAGAGCCTGTCGCAGTTCGTGCAGCGCGCGCAGATCGACGACGTCGCGGTCTTTGCAAACGTCGAGGAGCTGAACACCGGCCATATGACGTTCGAGGAGCAGGACCGATATCTGGCGCTCATGCGCCGCGTTCAGCAGAGGGTCTCTCCGTTTAACGTGACGATGTCCGTCAACCAATGGCACAGCGTCATGCACGCGGACCTTGGAAAATGTTTCCGAGAAGAAGACGAGTTCCGCCCGATGGTGGATATCGATGGACGCGCATCGGATTTGTGCGTCTGCCCGCTGTCGGAAGCGTGGCAAGACTATATCGGTACGCTTTACGCGCGTTACGCGGCGCTGTCCCCGTTTTTATTGTGGGTCGAGGACGACTTTCGCCTGCACAACCACGCGCCGCTGCATTGGGGCGGCTGCTTTTGTGAGGAGCATATGCGCCTTTACAGCGAGCGCGCGGGCAAGACGCTTTCGCGGGAGGAATTCGTGCGCGGCATTTTGGCGCCGGGGGAAGTCCATCCATACCGGAAAATCTGGCTCGATGTCGGCTTCGAGACGATGCGCAAGGCCGCCGAGGCGATCGAACGGGCGGTGCATCGGGAAAATCCTGCGGCGCGCATCGGCCTGATGAGCTCCGACCCGCACATCCACGCGGCGGAAGGCAGGCGCTGGGGCGGCCTTTTGAAGGCGCTTGCGGGGGAGACGCGCCCCGCGGACCGCATCCATCTGCCGGGATATCAGGAGACGGCGCCGGGGCTTTACCTAAATACGTTCAACCAGGTTTCCATGCTCACGCGCGCGTTTTTGCCGCCGGAAACGGAAATTTACCCGGAACTCGAAAATTATCCGTTTTCACGCTTTGCAAAGTCGAAGCGCTTTACGCGGTTTCAGCTTTTGTGCCTGTTTCCGCTTGCCGCCGACGGCGTGATGCTCGACCTCTTTGACCTAAACGGCAACGGCATCGTCTGGCAGGAAGGCTATCAGGAGATGCTGCGGGAAGTAAAACCGTATTTAAACGCCGTCGCCCGCTTCCGAAAGCCTTTTGCGTGCGGGGCGGACGGCGTGCGGGTGCTCGTCTGCGAGACGTCGGCCTATACGCTCCACACGTCCCGCGGCGCCGAAATGGAGGAGCTTTACCCGCAGGAAACGTTTTTTGCGGGCCTTTTGCCGGCGATGGGCATCCCCTACCGCTACGAAACGTCCCCGGACTGCGAAGGGCAGATCGTCGCGGCGTCGGGGCAGGTGCTGCGAAATTGGGACGAAGAGACGATTCGCAGCCTGTTTGCAAAGAATCGGGTGCTGCTTTCCGGCGATGCGGCGTTCGTGCTGTTCGAGCGCGGGCTCGGGGAGCTGGCCGGCATCGAGGCGGCGGAATGGATGGCGCAGGACGAGGGCGCGTATACGTACGAGCAGGTCGTAAACGGGCGCGTTTATGGCGGGCTGCGGGAAGCGCGTGCATCGGCCGTGATCTCCAGCAGCGATGCGCTGCGGGTTGCCTATGCACCGGGAGCGGACGTCGCGCCCTATACCGCCTTTTTCGATTCGTTCCGCCGCCGCACGGCGCCGGGGCAGGCCCTCATAAACGGCCGCGTGTTCCTCTACCCGTTCGGCCGCTTCCCGTCGCCGATCGACATTCCGCCGATGCTGTTAAACCCCGTCCGCCAGGAACTTTTACAGGACGCCCTTTTGCGGATGGGGGCGAAGTTCCCGCTGGTGCAGGGGGCGCCGTATGTGGCGCCGTATGTCTGGAAGGACGGGAAAAAACGGGGCGTTTACGTTGTCAATGCGAGCACGGATGGGATCGAGGCGCTTTCGCTGCGCAATGTTTGGGCAAAGCGTGTGGTTGCCTTCGATTCCCGCACCAAAACCGTGCAGGCGTTTTTGACGCAGCCGGATAAAGACGGCGTGCGCCTGGCGCTTTCCCTGCCGGGCATGGAGGCGGCCGTGCTTTGGTGGGAACAAGACGAAAAGGAGTGACTGGATACGATGCAAGCGAAAATTTTAAAGCGGGACTGGGTGGTCGAATGGTTCGACGAGCGCCAGTGCTACCATATGCCGAGCCTCACGCGCGCGGCGAACGGGAACCTTCTGGCCGTGTGGAACGGCGGCTTTTTGCAGTGGAATGGGGACCCGATGGGCCGCGATGCGAAAGATTGGGTTTCAATTTTAGAGCCCGGCGCCGAACACTGGAGCAATCCCGACGCCGTCGGCAACGACATCCGTTATTGCTGCCATGACCCGGTCTTTGTGCAGAATCAAAAAGGGGAAATTTATCTTTTATTCGCGAAGTTCCTGGATACCGAGGTGAACTTTGCAACGTGGTGCAACGGCCGCGACGAGTTGTGGATCCGCAAGACGACAGACGGCGGCCGCACCTGGGAGCCGGCCAAGCCCGCAGGGATTCAGAGCGGGCACGCCTCGAACGACAGCGTGCTGCTGCCCGACGGGACCATCGTTTTGGCCTCGACGAGCAGCGAACTGCCCGACAAATATTTTGGCGCCGTGCGCGTCTATCTCTCCCACGACGACGGGGAGACGTGGGAAAAAGGGCCGATCCTTTCCGCGGAAGACGGCACGCTCATTCGGGAGCCGGCTTTGTGCCTGCGCCCGGACGGCGTTTTGCGTATGTTCACGCGCACGTGCCCCGGCAATACGGGCTGGGGTGCCGGCTGCAAGTCCATCCCGTGCTACACGGCGGAGAGCCGTGACGGCGGGAAAACGTGGACGGTGCCGGTGCCGTGCGGCATCTTCAACAATGAGTCGAAGATCGATGTGCTTTCCTACAATGCAGATACGATTTTGATGGCGTATAACGATACCCCCGTGGCGGATTGGCACGAGAGAAGCCCTCTGACGCTCGCCTATTCCAAGGATGAGGGAAAAACCTGGAAAAATCTTTTGGAATTAGCGCCTGCACCGGGGAACAAATGCCAGCCCGCGATGTGCCTCGACCGGGAAGGGCTGCTCCATGTGATTTATATGCACCGCCACACGGCCATCGAGCATGTGGTGGTGGAGATCCGGGACGAATAAAGCGCCATGCCGGACGAAGAAATGCTCGCCTGCATCCTGCGGATGGGGGAACTGCTGCTTTCAAATGGCGCGGAAGCGATGCGCGTGGAGGACACGGTCACGCGGCTGTGCCGCGCGTACGGCTTTTCCGATATCCATATCTTTTCGATCCCATCGAGCATTGTGCTGACGGTCAGGACGGAGACGGGGCGCTTTTTGACGATGACGCGGCGCGTGCGGCAGCGGGGAACGGACCTTGGCTGTGTTGCGCGGGTCAATGCGCTTTCCCGCAGGCTTTGTAAGACGCCGCTGCCTGCCGCACAGGTTTCCAAGGCCATCGCAGAGATTCTTCCGCGCCCGATGCCGCTTTTTCTCCATATTGTGCTGTATGCGCTGGTTTCCGCCGTCTTTTCGACTTTTTTCGGCGGGACGGCATGGGACGCCGTGGCGGCGGCCGGCAGCGGAGTCTTGCTGTCCTTCGCGGTTTTGGGGATGCAGAAGCTGCGGCTCAACGAGGTCTTTTCGGCCTTCGCGTGCAGCATCCTGACGGGGGCTGGCGCCGCTGCGCTCACGGCGTGCGGCGTTGGGGAGCATCTGGACCAGATTTTAATTGGGAACATCATGCTGTTAATCCCCGGCCTCGCGTTTACGGCTTCCCTGCGCGATATGATCAGCGGCGACACCATTTCCGGGCTTTTGGGGCTGTGTGAAGCGGTGCTCAAAGCGCTGGCGATCGCGGCGGGGTTTGGTGCGGCGCTGCTGCTGTTTTGGAGGTGAGCGCTTTGCTGAAAATTTGGATGGCTGCCGCGGGTGCGGTCGGCTTTGCGCTCCTGTTCGGCGTACGGGGTAAAAAGCTTTTTTGGATTGCGGGCGGCGGCGCGGTGGGCTATGGCGCCTATGCCCTCTTTTTGGGGATGGGGCAGGGCGTTTTCTCGGCGCTTCTGCTCGCGACGCTTTTGACGGCATTGCTCAGCGAAGCGCTGGCGCGGATTCAAAAGGCGCCGGTGCTGCTGTTTTTGGTGCCGATGCTCATTCCGCTGATCCCCGGCGGGGACCTTTACTACGCGATGTACAGCTTTGTGCGGGGCGAAGGGGCAGCGTTCGGTGCGCGTGTGCAGCTTGTGCTCTCCGAGGCTGCCGCGATTGCGCTGGGGATTTTGTGTACGGCAAGCGGGGTCAATGTGTTCAGGAAAATTTTGCATGGCGTTCGGCGCCGCCCTTTTTTCTGAAAATGCATTGCGGGGCATTTTCGCACGGCGTATAATAAACCCCAGATCTATAAAAAGGAGGGCGGGCGATGGAAAGCAATCGTTTCGGCATCCCGAAGGCCGACTACTTTACGGAAAACAATAACCGCTATACGGGAAGCTGCGGCAGCTTCCGCTTCTGCCTCGACGCGGGCGGCGACACGCTGCGGGCTTCCGTGTGGCACGGCGAAAAATGCCTGGAAAAGTCAGAAGTGGAAGCGGAAAAAGAATTTTCAAAGGATGCGGAAGGCTTTTTGGCTGCGCTGCAGTGGCTGGAAAGGCAGGATGCGGCGGCCGGCGCAAAAAATTAAAAAAATGCGTGTTCCCCCCTTGCGTTCTACTGTGGATGTGATAAAATCGCATTCGGAAAGTTTGTAGCAGGGGGTTATGATGGATGACAAAGGACATGACGGCCGGATCGCCGACAAAGCTTTTGCTGGCATTTACGGTCCCGCTATTGTTCGGGAATATTTTCCAACAGCTTTACTCGATGGTGGATACGATCATCGTCGGGCAGTTTCTAGGCACGGGCCCGCTGGCGGCGGTGGGGTCGACGGGCTCCATCAATTTTTTGATCATCGGTTTTTGTGAGGGCGTGTGCAGCGGCTTTGCCATCCCCATCGCACAGCGGTTCGGCTCGAAGGATTTCGACGACCTGCGCCGGTTTATGGGGAACATCGTATGGCTTGCGGTCGCGTTTGCGGTGGCGCTCGCCGTGCTGACGGTGGTGTTCTGCCGGCCGCTTTTGCAGCTGATGCAGACGCCGGCGGATATCATCGACAACGCCTACGACTACATCGTCATTATTTTCGCGGGTATTCCGGCAACGTTCTTTTATAATATTCTGGCCAGCGCCCTGCGTGCGCTCGGCGACAGTAAGACGCCGGTTTTGTTTCTGGTGCTCTCGTCGGTCATTAATGTGGTGCTCGATTTGCTGCTTGTCGTCGTAATCCCGATGGGCGTGGCGGGCGCCGCGGTGGCGACCGTGATCTCGCAGGCCATTTCGGGTTTCTGCTGCCTGTTGTTCGTGCGCAAGCGCTTCCGTTTATTGTGCTTTACGCGCGAGGACGCGAAGTTCGAGCGGGGGCACGTGAAAATCCTTTTAAATATGGGTTTGCCGATGGGGCTGCAGTTTTCGATTACGGCCATCGGCAGCGTCATTCTGCAGGCTTCGGTGAACCTGCTCGGTTCTGGCGCCGTGGCAGCCGTCACGGCGGGTTCGAAGCTGTCAAACCTGTGCTGCTGCGCGTTTGACGCCTTGGGCGTCGGCATGTCGACGTACGGCGGGCAGAACATCGGCGCCCGCAAAAAGAGCCGCCTGACCCCCGGCGTCCGTGCGGGCATGACGCTCGGTTCGATCTATGCGGTTGTCATCCTCGTCGTGCTCATCCTGTTCGGGCAGCATTTGGCAACGCTGTTCGTTGATGCCGGGGAAACGGAGATCATCGCGGACGCTTACCAGATGCTCGTGACGAACGCGGTGTTTTACATCCCGCTGGTCGGCATCTACGTATTCCGCTTGATTATCCAGGGGGTCGGTTACAGCAAGGTCGCGCTGTTCGCGGGCGTTGCGGAGATGGCTGCGCGCACCGTGGTGGGCCTTGTGTTTGTGCCGCTGTTCGGCTTTACGGCGGCGTGCTTTGCAAGCCCCATTGCCTGGATCTGCGCGGACTGCTTCTTGATCCCGGCGTACTTTATGGTCTTAAAGCGCCTGCCCAATGACCCGAAGCCCACAAAGGATCCCCTGCCCCCGCCGGCGGCGGACGGCGTATAAAAAAGCGGCCGCAAAGGAATTCATTTTCACGGATATACTTAATAGATTATTAAGAAAAAGGCACCGAATAAAAAACGGACCGGCACCCTGCTGCTTTGGCAGGATGCCGGTCCGTTTTGTTTTATCGCGTTCCGTTTGCGGCGGAGGGTTCCTCCCGCACTGCGGCCGGCGGCAGGGTGCCCTTGCGGCGGCGGTACTGGCCCGGGGTGATGCCCTTGCGCTGGCGGAAGATTTTTGTAAAATAGGTCAAGTCTCCGATGCCGCACTGTTCGGCGATTTCCTGCACGGTGGATTCCGTGTGGGTCGTCAAAAGATACGCCGCGAAATCGAGGCGCCGGTTCGTGACGAATTCGGTCAGCGTCTGGTGGACTTCCTTTTTAAACCGCGCGGAAAGATAGCTCGCGTTGACATTGGCGAGTTCCGCCAAACGCTTTAAGCTCAAATCCCCCGCGATGTCGATGGAGATGTAGTGGATCACCTGCTGGATTAATGGCGAATACCCGCGCGCCGCGTATTGGTTTGTCAGCTCGCAGTAGCGCCTGAGCATGTCCCGCGTCAGCGCGGAAACGCCCCGCACGGAAGTCAGCGCTTCGATTTCGTGCGCATAATGCCCGGAGATCTGGTCAAGATAAATCGGATGGACCTGCGCTGCCTGCGCCCCCTTGCGGCACAGCGTGTTCAGGATAATCAAATAGTTCTTTTCGTCGCGCAGCCGGTCCGGCAGCCGCTGCTGCACGGGGACTTTGTGCACGACGTCCAGGCATTTTAACGCCCCGTTCACATCGCCGCTCGCGATGCTTTCCATCATTTTTTCTTCGCCCTCGTAGCGTTCCTCGAGCTTTTTTAGGATGCTCATCGGCGGCTGGTCCTGCGGGCTGCTGGAAACGTAGCGCGTTTGCAAATCCTGCATCATCTCGTTGGAGAGGTCGCGCGGGTCCTCTTCGCCGGGCAGCGTCCGTGCAAGGAAATCCACATCGTGTAAATTCCATACACCGTCGAACGATTCGCCGTACAGTGCTTCTCCCAGGCAGGCCAGGTACTTTTCGGTCCCTTCCTGGTCGGCCAGCACGGGGAGGTTTGCATAATATTGTTTGACGAACGATTCAATCGATTTGTCCGCTTTGAGCTTTGCCCACAGTTCCCGCACATGGCCCACCGTCATGCGTTCAAAGGAAAACGGCCCGCAGAGCAGAAGGTCTTCGGCCTCCGATGCCGGCAGGGGGATAAAAATATAATTGCAGGCGTACAGATCTTCCAAAATCCAGATACGCGACGGATTTTTGGCCATGGACGTCTGCATGCGCGCGGCAAGCTCTATGAATGCGTTGGTGCTGCCAAACAGCATATTCCGCAGCCCGCGATCATAGTCCGGGTTCGGCCGCAGCGGATAGGAACACCGGTGACAGTCTAATCCAAGCCGTTTAAACAAATTTTCTGTGAAGTGCAAAAGATTTATATCCACGGCGCTAACCCCTTTCTTATAATTCCCTTTATGTATTTTAGTATATTTTTTTGTTTTGTGCAAGTTCGAATAAAAATTTGACTAGAACGAAACAAAATTATTATAACTTCTTCTTTTCATTAAAATTATAATAAATACATACAAATTTTGAATTCAAGGAAAGGGGAATTCAACACTATGGCAAATGGCAAAAAGGCCATCCGAAAGTTCGGTATCCGAGACTGCATCGGCTACGCGTTCGGCGACTTCGGCAACGACTTTACGTTTATCCTGTCGTCGACGTTCATGATGATCTTCTATACCGACGTAATGCAGGTTGACGGCGCAATCGTCGGCGGCCTGATGATGGCAGCACGTTTCGTAGACGCGTTTACGGATGTCGCGATGGGGCAGATCGTCGACCGCTGCAAGCCCGGCAAGAAGGGCAAGTTTGCCCCATGGATCCGCCGCATGTGCGGGCCCGTGGCGGTGGCGTCGCTGCTGCTGTACGCGTCCTGGTTTCAGGATATGCCGATGGCATTCAAGATCTTCTGGATGTTCTTCACGTATCTGCTTTGGGGCAGCGTCTGCTACACCGGCATCAACATCCCGTACGGCTCCATGGCTTCCGCAATTACGGACCAGCCCGACCAGCGCACGCTGCTGTCGACATTCCGTAACTTCGGTGCTACGCTCGCAAGCACGGTCATTGGCGTCGTGCTCCCGCTGGTCGTCTATTACACGGACGACAGCGGCCGCCAGATCCTGTCCGGCACGAACATGTCCATCGCGGCAGTGATTTGTTCGATCGGTGCTGTGGTTTGCTACCTGCTCTGCTACAACCTCACGACAGAGCGTGTGCAGGTTCCGCAGAAGAACGAGAAGTTCTCACTCAAGCAGCTCGGCCTGCAACTCGTGCACAGCCGTCCGCTGATCGGCATCGTCGTCTGCGCATTGATCCTGCTGCTGACGCAGCTTTCGCTGACCGGCTTTGGTCCGTATCTCTATCCGTACTACTTCAAGAGCAACACGATGATGTCCGTTGCGACGGCGTGCCTGACGGCCGTGACGATCGTCTTCTCGTTTATCATCCCGGTGGTTTCGAAGCGCATCGGCAAGAAGGAGCTCTCTACGGTGGGCGCCATCATCGGTGCGGTCGCGTTCTTCATCCTGTTTGCTGTCCATACGACGAACCAAGTCGTATTCCTCGTGCTGTATGCAATCGGCATGCTGGGCATTGCGTGCTTTAACACGCTGTGCTGGGCAATGATTACGGACGTCATCGACGAGGACGAAGTCCGCAACGGCGAGCGTTCCGACGGCACGATGTACTCCGTCTATTCGTTCGCACGCAAACTCGGCCAGGCGCTGTCTTCCGGCCTTGTCGGCGCGGTGATCTCCGCAATCGGTTACGACGTTACTGTGTATGACCAAGGCGTTGCGGATTCGCTGTACAATTGCACAACAATCGTCCCGGCCATCGGCTTTGCCGTCTTGGCGCTGGCATTGATTTTCCTGTATCCGTTGAGCAAGAAGAAGGTCGACAAGAACTCCGCCATCCTTGCAGAACGGCATGCGGGCGACCACAAGAATGCATAATTTCTTTTCATAAAGACAGACCTCCTGCAATTCTGTTCTCTTAAAATTTAGCACTACATTGGGAAAGGCGCCTTCGGTTTTCCGGAGACGCTTTTCTAAAAAACGCAAATATAATCATGCGAAAGGACGGTTGTTTCCCATGCTGTATCCAACTTTAACGCCGTCCCGCCTGCTCGTAGATTTGAGCGGGATCTGGGACTTTAAACTCGACCACGACGGCGAGGGCTTTGAGGAGAAGTGGTATGCTTCCCCGCTTTCTGACCCGATGACGATGCCCGTGCCGGCGTCTTACAACGACATCAAAGAGGGCGTCGACTTCCGCGACCACTACGGCTGGGTGTTCTACCAGCGCCACATCGCGATGCCGCCGTTCGCGAAGGGCCAGCGCATCCTGCTGCGCTGCGCGGCCGTGTCGCATCACGCAAAAATCTATTTAAATGGCGAGATGATCTGCGAGCACCGCGGCGGCTTCTTGCCGTTTGAGGTCGATATCTCCGACAAATTGACCGACGGCGACAACCTTTTGACGATTGCGGTCGACAATGTCATCGACTACTCGACGCTGCCCGTCGGCGGCAAGGCGAACATGCTCAGCGGTATGGCGCCCACCGGCGACACCGCGCCGAAGACGAAGAAGGAGAATAACCCGAACTTCGACTTCTTTAACTATTGCGGCATCAACCGCCCCGTGCAGATCTACACGACGCCGCAGGATTATATCGAAGATGTCACGCTCGTGCCGGAAGTCTGCGGCAAGGACGCGAAGATCGCCTATGAGATTAAGACCGTCGGCACCGGCGACTGCAAGGTTTCCGTCTATGACCGCGAGGGCAAACTCGTCGCAGAAGCCGAAGGCACGACCGGCGAGCTGTCCATCCCGGACGCAAAACTGTGGTGGCCGCTCCATGCGTATCTTTACAATGTCAAGGTGCAGTTTGCCTCTGACACCTACGAGCTGCCCTACGGCATCCGCACGGTCAAGGTCGAGGGCACGAAGTTCTTAATCAACGGCCGTCCGTTCTATTTCAAGGGCTATGGCAAGCACGAGGACACGTTCCCGAACGGCCGCGGCCAGAATCTGCCGATGAATGTCAAGGATATTTCGCTGATGAAGTGGCAGGGCGCGAACTCGTTCCGCACGAGCCATTATCCGTACAGCGAGGAAATGATGCGCCTGTGCGACGAGGAAGGCATCGTCGTGATCGACGAGACGACGGCAGTCGGCATCAACCTGCAGTTCGGCGGCGGCGCGAATTTCGAGGGCGAACATATCTCGACCTTCGACAAGGAGCACGGCGTCCAGACGCAGGAGCATCATAAGGAAGTCATCCGCGACCTGATTGCCCGCGACAAGAACCACGCGTGCGTCGTCATGTGGTCGATTGCAAACGAGCCGGATTCCGCGGCGGAGGGCGCGTATGAGTACTTTGCGCCGCTGTACGCGCTCGCCCGCGAGCTCGACCCGCAGAAGCGCCCGTGCACGCTGATTAGCGTCCAGGGCACGACGGCCGCGACCGACTGCTCGGCGAAGCTCAGCGATGTCATCTGCTTAAACCGCTACTACGGCTGGTATTTCGGCGCGCCGGACCTCGAAGGCCCCGAGCAGCAGCTGCGCGCGGAGCTCGACGAGTGGGTCAAGCTCGGCAAACCGGTCCTCTTCACGGAATACGGCGCCGACACGGTCATGGGCTTCCACGACACGACGCCGGTCATGTACACGGAGGAGTACCAGGTCGAGTACTATAAGATGAACAACCGCGTGTTCGACGACTATCCGAGCGTCGTCGGCGAGCAGGTCTGGAATTTCGCGGACTTCGCGACGAGCCAGAGCCTTCTGCGCGTGCAGGGCAACAAGAAGGGCCTGTTCACGCGCGACCGCAAACCGAAGCTCGCGGCGCACTATTTCCGCCATCGTTGGCACGAGATTCCCGATTTCGATTACAAGAAGTAAGCTTTTTGCTATAGTGGAATGCACAGCACAGCGGGAGGCTCTGCTTTTCCCCTTTGCAGGGGGGAGGCAGGGCCTTCTGCTTTTTTGTTTGGACTTTCTTTATCCCCTTTATGCTTCTTTAAAATTTTATCTTTTCCCTTCGACGCGCTCAGGCCGCGCCGGGCCCCTACTTT